>Ga0172367_10006723_pt1 | contig 13405 bp, 19 predicted proteins | sample Lak10m_FD_114542 | JGI IMG/M metagenome (GOLD analysis project Ga0172367, IMG submission 114542) | Freshwater microbial communities from Kabuno Bay, South-Kivu, Congo - kab_022012_10m | ecosystem: Environmental > Aquatic > Freshwater > Lake | place: Democratic Republic of the Congo: South-Kivu...
TAAAGTGTCGTCCCTGTCAAAATCATCCATAAGCCCATCAAGCACACCGCACAAAATATCAATTGCCTTACTGCGCCCCACCTTTTCAATCTCCTGATGAATCACAATGCGAAAAAAATATTTGCGGAAATTCTGCGTGTTTGTTTCATAGTCGCTCTGCACCTCGCTCGGCTCAAATGTCGCTGAAGGATATCCGCTGAATCCAGTTTTGTGATAATCAAACACATCAACCAACGGTTGCCCCTCGCCTTTCCGTTCATTCAGCTTCTCTTTGATTTTTGATCTGATATCTGCCAGTCCCATATTATTTGATCAATTCTTTTATTGTTTTATCCAATGCCTTCCGAAATTCATCATCTGCAATAACTCGTCCGGCAGACACGGCGCTATCAAAAAATGGATTCGCTTTTGTGCCTCTTCTGACAATTGCCCTAGCCACTAAAAACGGCGGAATTCCTTTTCTGTTTGCCCATTTTTCAATCGGCTTAATCGGTGGCCAGTGTGGCTTCGTTCCTTTTGCCACAAAAATCGCATAATCCGTGGTATTTACAAGCTCGCCCCTGAGCATCTGCACTGACAAGCGCCAATTTGACCTGAGCCTGCCAGTGTCCACTGGGGCGCCCATAATCGCATATCGCTGAACCGCAATCAGTGTTTTTGCTATGGCATCATTGAAATTCATCGCACTTTGCATTGGATAATCCATGATTAGTTTGCGAATCTTTTCCAAATTGTTGATTTGAATTTCCCACATTATGCTTTGCTTTTTACCAGTAATAATTCTTTGAATAAAAAAGAGCCTGTATTTTCCTGCTTTACACCCCTGACTTCAAATTCATCCGAACCGATCAATACTTTATCCGTCACCGCAACATCCTGATTCAAATCAATGGTTAATTTAAAGCCTTCTCCATATTGAATGTTATTCAAACTGGCCGTGCGATCATCAAGCTGCCTCAAATGTCCCGAACCGCCAACACTCGTCGCAATATAATCTGATTTGTTTCCGTCCTGCGATAATCTCTTCGTTGTATATTTCAATGTTTGAAAACTTTTCATATAGCAAAATGCGAATAGTTATCTAAAATAATCTTCTGTTCTTTTGTCAGCTCATTTGTCCAATCAATGCCTGCACCGCCCAAATTTTCCGCTGACTTTCCTTGAGCCTTTCTTTTATCGAAAACCTTGGCGACCAATTCCCTTGCAACCAACTCAATATCTGCTGGCGCTTCGTCATATCCTCCGTTATATGTAACTTTTATGTTCTGCCTTAGTCCGACTGGAAATTTCCCGTAAAGATGGATTATTCCGCTGTCCCGATAAACCACATACCTGCTCGATTCCAGCTCAATCCAAAGCGGATCATCCTGCGAACTAGAATTGTATTCTACCTTCAGCAATGTCCTGACTGGATAATTTCTAAGCATCAATTCCTGATCATCATCGCTGTCAAAATACTCCTCGTAATATCTCTGCTCAGAATCAGGCTCGGTCGGAGATGGAATCGTGAGAATGTCCCTGTCACAATATGTAACAATGAACTGACTGACCCACGCACACAAACCATCAAGCAGATCATCATAAGAATCACCTTCAATCCCTAAATAACTTTTTACTTTTGATTTTTCTGTCAGCATAAATAAATTTTTTATTTCTGCCCGATAGCAATGCAACTCACTATTGGGCAGTTTAAAACACCTATTTGTTTTCTTTTTCTTTTTTGACCTTTTCTTCTGCAATTAGCTCAAGATATTCATCGCCGATCGCTTTGACTTCATCCTTAGTCAAATCGTATTCTTCGCCAGCAGAAAAATCCTTATAGCCAACCGAGATGTTTGCTTTAACTTTATATTTCGGCATAACTTTTCAATTAATTGATTAATCCTGTTGATGATTAGGCGGCTGCAGTTTTGAGGCATGCGAACGCTTGCCCCAGCGCAACTTTGAATCCGATTCGCTCGGTAATTCTCACAGCAGACATGTTGCTTTCAAACAGATTGGTAGTTCCAATGGTTGCCTCTTCTGAAACAGCCATTGTCATCTGCTTTCTGTCTCCCAAATATGCAAACTGCAGATTTCCAAACAGAATAAACTTCTTGCCAGCGCCCGAAACACTGTCCATTTTTTCAGGCAGATACACTGGATATCCCCATATATAACCAACAATTCCCACGCCTTTTGAAGCATCGCCAGTAATGATCGGATTTGAAAAAGTCGAAATGTGCTGTCCATTTTCAGTCAGCTTCTGCACAATATTCCAAACACCACGATGCATATAAAACCCAGCACCGCTAAGCGCCAACGGTTTGACTTTTGAAATCACATCTCTCAAATAATCAACTGTGATATCAGTAAAATCAGTTTTTCCTGATTCCATAGTCACGATATTGATATCTGAATCATTAAGCACTCCTTCAAAAGGTGATCCGTCTCCAATAAGCCCCTGCGCATCTTCTTCACCTGCAATTGCTTCAGCAAACAACTCCGCAAGCATGCTCACGGTGTCAACATCAGCATCCTCCAACAGTTCATTTGAAATCGGGGTGAGTCCTACAAGAGTTTTGGCAAGCAATTGAACCTGCCCTAATACTGGCGCACTCACTGTTCCAGCATTAGTTTCTCCAGGCCAGTAAACCGAAACTGAAGTAGTTATTTTTGGAAGGTTAAGCGTGTCCCTTTTCATCGGAATAACACGGCATTGATTGCGCACGATTCCGAAAGACTCAGCAAGCCTAATAACTTCAGCTCGGAATTCTTCAGGCACCAAATATCCACCTTGACTGTCCGTACCCTCAGTCATCGCTTTGCCACTGATCGCTCGAGCTGTTTCTTTATCACGATTGAAAACCGCTTTGACAAAGCGAGCAATTTTTTCTTTGCCCTCAAGACCCTCGACTTCTTTGGCAAAACCGAAAATCTTTTTTTCAATTTTGTTGTAGCCTTTCTCTTCAAATTTTTTCTCAATTGCCTCACCTGTCTTTTCCAAGATGGTGGGCATTGTTTTTTCAAGTGCTTGAGCAAACACCTCGCCCACTTGTTCTAAATCTTTTTGTTCTAACATAAATTTTATTTAATAGTTTTTAATTTCTGATTGACTTGGTTCACAATCGTATCAATCAACTGCGTTTTTTTCTGAACATCATCCAAGACCTCAGTTATTTTCGCAGATTTTATATCGTCAACTTGGTCATCTTTGACGACTAATCCTTGAAGATCGACCAACTTCTCAGTTAGATTTTCCTGTATACTCTTAATCTCATTCGCCATCAATTTGAATCTCTCCCTCATCGCCTCTTTCAATTTGTCCTGACTTTCTTTGATCGCTAGCATGTGTTTTTCAATAGCCTCCTCTTCTGTTTTCTCTGAAATAAATTCTTCTAGCGGTTCACTTAATTTGATTCCTGATTTTTGCATAGACTTCAAAACAAACGCATATTCTTTTTCTAGTCCTCGCTCTTTTACCAAATTCAGAACTGAAAGCGCCTCGGGATTTGCAGGAACTGGCACAAATGAAAGCTCCAATAATTCGCTTTTTGTGATCTGATTTCCGTTGTATTCTTTGGGAATAAAGCCAATCGAAACAGCCTTCAAAATGCCCTCCTCGTACAGCCTTCTGACCTGCTGTGCCAATGGATTAGCCTCGGCGCTCGCAAACACGCCCCTGACCACAGTTTTGCCAACTTGGCGCACGATTTCCGTAGCCTTACCTATTGGCAAAGACCAGTAATCATGGCCAAATAGGATGACTGGATTGTTCATGTAATTCTTGATATCAATGCCCTCCTGAAGCACAATCTCGCCTTGCCGATCGACACTTTCGCTTGAGGCAATAACCTCAAATGTGCCGAAGTCTCCTGCGTCTTTGATATTGGCCAAAAACTCCTTTCTTTCTTCAAGAGCTTTCATGACTTCGCTTTTTATTTTTTCGCTGAATTTTTTTAGCATAGTTTTGAAAAAATTATTTTATTTATTTTAAAATCGGAAGCAATACGCACCTGCAATTTGCATGAAGCGGTGGCTCTCCGATATCCCTGAAATCAATCGCCATCCCCATGAATTCATCCCCCTCATAAAAATATGCTTCGTTTAATTCTGTCGTTTGACCATCCATTTCACTGCATGCCTCGCATGTCCTTTCATCCTGCGCTGTGTACCATTCCTTGCCCGAAACGACACCCGATTGATTCCAAGCATTCACCATTCCTGCGTTGCTTGTTCTGATCGTTTCAGTTCTTGCAATTCGTTCAGCCCTGACATCATCTGCAAAATTAAAATATTCATTTACCTTTTCAGTTATTGCGTTCATGCCCAATCCTGCATCGCCTGCTTCGTTTATAATTTTGCTCAATTCTTCATCGCTAGTTTTTGCAATGCTTTCAGCCAGTTTCAAATCGTATTCATCCAAGTTGTTGCTGATATCAGAAGTAAGATCAAAATTATTTTCCAGCCCAAGTCTTAGCAATGCGAGCTTTCCTGATTTTTCCAAAAGCTCTCTTTGCATTGGAGTAAGCAAATCAACTATCATGCCAACTTCCTTGTCCGCTTCAATAATTCCCTTTTTCTGAAATGACTTCTTGCCTATTTTTTTCAATGTCCGCTCTCGCAGTCCGTGAAAATATTTGCGGAATTCATTTTTATATTTTTCTTCAAAGGGTGACTGAATTTTTATCATCGCCTCCCATGCTTTTTCTCCTCCTATAATCCGTGCATCCTGATTTTGAAGTTTTTTTTTAACATTCAGCTGTTGCGGTATCGGACTGACTGAAGCCCTCATCTCATCTCCACCATCCAATTCAGGCAACCCCTCCTCCCTTCGGATATCATTTGTCGTGAGCCACTTGTTCCAGCCTTGCGCATATTCGCTGACAATTTCAGCCCTATCATCAGGAACTGGATTGTCGAATTCCAAATAAAATTCAGACCCATATTCCGAAGCCAATGATGCATTAAGCGCATCCTGAATTTTCTTGAGCCGAGGCTTGATCGTGAATCTTGTAAAAGCCCAAAGCGCCATTTTTGCATTAGCAAGATTCACATCCTCACTCATCATCAGACCCTTCGGAATTCCAAACATCAGAAAAATGTCGTCACGATCGAGTTTTCGCTGATCAATGAAAGCCAACTCGCGCTGATTGAATTGCGTCTTGTTGTATTTCAAACCGCCATGTAATATCGGCGTTTTGTTGGCGTTTTCAATTCCCTCCTGCTGTTTTTTCCAGTTTGATTCAATCCTGCGCTTTTGCTGTTCGTTCAGTTTGCCGTCAAACTCAAGCACGCCTCCGACAAAAGCCCCGTTTTCAAAAAACTTTTTATTCCACTCCCTTATCGTTTCATCCTCATCAATAAAACTGATGCTCGCCTGCACTGTCCCAATTCCCTTAAACGGCCTGACTCTGTCAAAATATTTCGGATTATAATTTCTGATATGAATAATCTCCTCGGGTGCAAGATCGACATTGATCTCGCCATTGAAATAAATGTATTTCTCGATCAGCTTCTCCTTACCATCACTCGGCGCAATCTTCACCCAATCAGCCCTGAGTGGCCACAATTCCTTTGTTTTGTTTCCAACCTTTGCTTTGAAAATATAAGCATTGCCGTCAATATCCAGCGAAGCCGAAATATGCTCGAAGATATCAGCTCTCGTCATTTCAGGATTCGGATTATTAAATAACTTCAACAACTCATGATTGACTTGTTCCTTGTCATTATCACCGCTGACTTGCTTATAGAGCCTGAGATTCGCTGATCCGACTTCTTGCGCAATAAGATTAATGCACCTATAAACCCAGCTATGATATTTATCGGCAAAATCATTATTTCTGCCCAAAACCTTACCAAAAAAGAAATTTCTTATTGCTGAAATTCCGGGAGTAAATTCTTTTTTTCGGAAAAGTTTTTCAAACATAATAAAAAAAGCCCAAATGGCATTTAATCTCGTAAGACTAAATATCATTTGGGCTCGTAAGCCACAGCCAACACCTCGTAAGATGCTAAGCCGTTATCATTTTTAATTTTGCACTTTTATCGTATTCGCTTTTTTTCATTTTGTCAATACCTGCAGATTTTGAATCATCAAATTTTTCATCAAGCCCTTTGAATTTCAAATCATAAACACACAAAACAGATTTGCAATTAAAGCACTTAATTGTGAAATCATCGAAAGCTCCCATGTTTCTGATTTCCATTATTTTTGATCCGCATTTCGGACAATGAGCAAGATATTTCATATTTTTTATAATCAAATAAAATCAACTCCGGGTTCAATAAATTCATTGAAAGTAAGCGAGCCTGCATCTGCAATATCAGGACTTTTGACACCACGCTTAAACATTTCGTCTTTTGGCTCAAGCTGTGTCCTTCCGCTTGAATTTCTTTTATATTTAACTTCCAAAAGCTGTCGCCAATCATGATTCCTCAATATTTTTCCGCCCTTATTGATCCAACGCTTAAGCTCAAAATAATTCTCGGCTTTTACATTCGCAAAAATCTCGCTGTTGTTTGCACTTGAACCCTCACGAATTCCCATAACATTATAGCCAAGCTCTTCAGCCCTATCAGTCACACCTCCTCCGACTCCAACATCATCAATAAATATTTCATCGCCCCTGATCCTGCCTAATTCATCAACCTGCGTCATCAGATTCGCACTTTGATTTTTCGATTCCAGCCACATGACATTATCGTGCCTGACCACAAAAGCCGAATAATTACTGCCACGCCCCACATCAACGCCTAGCCTTCTGCGACCTTTCAGATCATCGGGAAGATCGTCAATAAAAGCCTCCTCAAGTTCCTGCTCGCTTATCAAAAAGCGATAACCCCTGTCGTCAATCTCATCGCGATTCGGGAACTTGCAACCATAAAGAATATCAAACATTGGATTCTCTTTTGCTTCCTCGATAAATTCTTCAGTATATCTTCCCTCACTCAATGCCTGATGATAATCAATAAAAATCTTTTTGTATCTGTCCTTATGCCAAGTCTTGTGAAAATGATTCAGATAAAACGGATTACCGATTTTGCAATAAAAAGCATTTTCACCTTTTCCAGCAATCATGCGAAATGTCGTGGCTTCAATCTGATCAGGAATAAGACTCGCCTCATCAAGAATCACAATCCGAGAACCTGCACCCATGGCGCTCTCAATTCCCTTCCTTGAATTTCCAGCCTGAACCGAAACCACAAAAATACCTCCTCCTCTTTTCAAAACGATGCGCTCTTTGTTTTCTTCTTGCCTCAATCTTTCCAATTTTGTTTTTGCTTCCAGCTGAGAATAAAACAAAACATTGTCGCCAATATGCTCAAGATAGTAGCGCATGATTATTTTGGCCATCTCATTTTTTGGCGCAAGAATCGCAATCTTTTCATCTTGAAAACAACTGACAATAATGCACGCCAAAGCGACTATCAAACTTTTGCCGTATTGCGTACAAGTCAGAATCTGCAAACGATTATGCGGACGAAAAACAATACTATAAAAAATCATCAGTTGCCCTTCGCTTACAGCCTGATCGCCAGACTTGCCGTCAATCTTAAATAGACTCAATAGTTTCAAGCATATTTCTCTTTTTTCTTTTGGTATTTGTTGATCCAACATTGCCTATAAAATATATTTTCATTTCGTTATGGAATGCTTCAATGTGGTTTTTGAATATATCCGGGAGTTCAGCGCTTGCGCCAAACTCATCCTTTTTCTTTCGCTCAAGATACCTGAAGGCGATGTCGGGATTGCTAAGATTTTTGACAACTGTCTCCCTCGCTTTCAAAATCGGTTTTTCCTTCAATTTGTTGCGTAATTCCTCAACATCAGGATACGCATCCAAATAGCGACTGAGCGAAAATTTGCTTATATCAGCGTAATAACACGCCTCAGCATCAGATCCACCCAGCCCCCAAACGACTTTCAATTTCGCAACAACATCACTTTCTGTTTTTCCATCAAACCATTTTCTGCCAGCTTTATTTTTGTTCAATTTTTTCTGCTTTTTTGCCTGTGTAGTCTTCATAGCGTTTTATTATCACATCAACATATTTAGGATCCAATTCAATAAGTCTTGCCTTTCTGGCCATCTGTTCGCATGCCATCAGCGTACTGCCGCTACCGCCAAAAGCATCCAAGACAATGTCGCCATTGAATGTGCTTCTGCGAAGTGCTATCTCGCAAAGCCTAAGTGGCTTTTGAGTGGGATGCACATATTCTGTCGTGTTATCCCGATTCACATACCAAACATCGACCATCTCAGCCAGCTCATCTTTTTTGATGTCCCAAATATCCTGAATGTTTGAAAATTCTTTATTCTTCTGATATTTATTGTCCTTGATTCCAATCATGCATGGTTCATATGCCCGATGAAACATACACCCCATAGAAAAAACAAATCTGTCTTTAACCCAAATAACATCCTGCAAATATTTGAATCCGCCAGCAATTAATCCCTTCTTGAAAAACTCGTGATTTTTCGAGGCATACCACATATACATTGATGCTTTTTCATCTGAAAACAAAAAACAATTTGCAGTCATGACACTTATAAATTCCATGAAATCAGAATCGCTTTTATTGTCATTGAAAATCTTGTTCCCATCTCCGTATTTACCGCCAGCGTATGAATTGCCAGCTGATGATTGATAATCGACATTATATGGCGGATCGGTAAAAATCAATTGCGCCTTTTCATCTCGCATCAATTTTTCATAAACACTCAAATCAGTTGAATCACCGCAAATAATCCTGTGGTTTCCGAGCTGATAGACATCGCCGAGTTTTGTCCTTGGTTCAATAATTTTTTCATACTCTTCCTCGGCATTGAAATCATCTTCTTCAACTTCCAAATAGCTCATATCAAAACCAGTAAGCTGTACCATTTCTTCGCTTAATCCCTTGAGTTCATCAAACACTAAATCCATATCCCAATCAGACTCATTGAGTTTATTGTCAGCCAACCTGTATGCTTTGACCTGATCCTCTGTCAGATTTTCTTTGCGCACAATCGGAACCTCCTTGAGTCCCAATTTTTTGGCGGCCAAATACCTGCCATGCCCAACGATTATCTCGTCATTTTGATCAATCACTATCGGCTGATTAAAACCAAATTCACTTATAGAATCAGCTATCTTTTTAATCTGATTCTCCGGGTGCTTCTTGGCATTTTTCTCATACATTTTTATTTTCCCGATGGGGTAGTTTTTCATAGTTTTTCGTTTATTGAAATTATTATTTTATCGCTTGGCATTTTCCTTTTGGCACTGAGAGTAAGTGATTCAATGACATCCCCATTGTCGTCATAGAATAACCCATGCTTTACCAGTGCATCCAAAATTGGCTTAACAAAAAGATTGTCGGGATCTCGCCTGTGATTATTTTTAAAGTGAGCTTCTATGCTCACCTGAATAGGCTTTTTGATCTGCACCGCAATTCGCCTGAATGATCCTTTGAATTGTTTTGTTATTGCCTCATACACAAAATCCTGTAGCTCTTGCCTTTTGACTACCCTAACTGCCCAGTGGACGCTTCGATTGAATTCGTTCCAACTGGGACACTTGCAATTTTCAATTGTAATTTTCATATGATTTCATCCCCCTAATTTTTTGTTTATTCTTTGTATTCTCGCATTGCCACGATTGCGCATCTCAAAAATCTTGCCGTATATTTCACGCAAAACAACATCAATCTCCTCAATCTTAAAACCATTCATCAAAACTTTTGCCTGTGATACTTTGCCTTTTTTATAAATAGCCAAAACAAAGACTCCGTTTTTCACTGAATCTTTTTTGCCCTTGTTTTCTTCGATTATCTTCTCGACTGATTTGTACAGCTTGCAGTTTTTTGGAGTTTTCATTTGGGTTGTTTCTTATATTTCCGCTTATCAAAAATTGAAACTGTTTTGAGTTTCGGATAAATACGCATCTCTGCATGCTTATCATAAAAAAACGCTTTGTCTTCAATCTCGCCTTTTTCAATCAACATGCTGATCTGTTCCTGCGCCTTAAAATTTGCTCGCATTTCCATTTCCTGAAGTTTGAAGTGACGCTTCAAAACCGCACCATGCTGACGCTCAAAGTCTTTCAGCTTTTGAAGCTTTCCCGAATAGGTATTGAATATTTTTCTTGCTCTTTCCATAAGTTTGATTATTTCTTAATTCTCATTTTTTCCCTTAGCGCATCAATAGATTTCTGCACGCTCTTTTTTCTTTCAGGATCGACCTCTGCCTGATTAGTATAAATCTGTGTATTCTTTCTCAATTCAAGATCTCTTTTTTTAGCTAGCACTTCTTCATCAATCTTTGAATTTCCTAACCAATTAGCAAATGCCAGCATCGGCTTTTTCCATCCCTTGCGAGGATATCCGAACCACCACTCTCTGCATTTAAGAGCCTGGAGCTCATAATCCCTGCTTGGATATTTCTCGATTAATTTCTTAATGGTCTGCACCTGACTGGTTTTGAGTTTTTCGATTTCCAAAACAGTCAAAGCCTTTGCAAAATTATCCTGATCAATCCCCTCTCCTAAAATTTCAATTTCGTCATCGCTATAAATATATTTCTTTTCATTCTTATCATTCTTGTTTGTTCTTATTTGATTCTTGTTTGATTCCTGATTTGATTCCGATTTGTTTCCAACATCCTGATATTTGTCCCAATTTTTTATAGTTATAATGCTGTATTTATTCGTTTTTTTGATTCCAATCATTCCCTCCTTCTCAAGAAAATTGAGCCAATACCATATCGTTGATTTTGCCAGCCTTAATTTCTCCTCCGCCGTCAGACTTCCCATGATGAACTGACCCCTTTTGACCCTCACTTTTTGCCTCCCAATCAGCGATAAATTTTCGCTGTGATTTGTCTTGGCCAAACACCATATCCAAATCTTCAGGCATTTATCGCTCTGAAAGACCACACTGTCTATTATTTTTCTGTGCGTTTTAAACCATCCGCTATTCATATTGTTAATTGCTTTCACCTGCCTCCCTAACCACTTAAAGAGGCATGTGAAAGGTGGTTATATTTACCAGCCTAGCGAGGCTGATGAGCAGTTGCATCGATTAAGCTCACCAGCCCCGATGCGATGATGGGCAGTTGCATCATAAGCCCACCATCGCTATTTTGTTTTTAAAACGGAACATCCTCGAGATTGATCTCATCATCACCGCCCACTGTCGGAATATCATCATATCCAGCGCCTAATGCTTTCGTGTCTTTCGGAGCCTCAAGCTGTGGCGCATTCCTGAATGACCCCAAGATGCCTCTCGCCTTTTTCAGATAATAGACATAGTCAACATCCTTGCCCTTTGAAAATGTCGCGAAATATGTGTCATTTTCTGGATCCTCATTGATTTGCATTACAGTCTCGCATCCCAGCAAACTGAATTCATTATTGATTGAAGCCCCATATTGGAACCATTCGGACTGAGATTTTCCCATGAGTTCGAGCTTCACAATATCATCAGCCAAGGCAACATAGAGAATGGTGCGGTAGTTGAAATTATTGGTAGTCGTGCCATCAGCCTCCTTAATCGAAAACATCGCCTTCAGACTTTTATAGTTGCCCTTCCAAACAATGTTTTTCTTCTTGTAGACCTGAATGACCTCATTGGGATCGGACGGATTAAACTCTGCGGATATCCATCCTTCGACATCCTTTTTAAATTTTGAGCTTACTCTTGCCCGACTGAGCAAAACAATGCCTCTCACTTCCTTGCCGAATTGCTCACGGACAAATGCGCCATTTTCATCCTTTGTTTTGCAAACAAACTCTCCTGTTTTGTTTGTGCCTTTTTTGTCATCGCCATTGTCAATCCTTAGCGTTTTGTACGATTTAAATTCTCCGCTTCGAAGTCCCAATGCGATCTCCAATTCTTTATTAAGATCCATAAGTTTGAATTAATGATTGATTAAGATTTCCTACCTCGCCTCTTCGGCATTTTTGGCGCAGTCTCTTTTTTGTCCTCCGCTTTCTTTGGAATATCCAGTTTAAGTTTGATCGGATAATCCTTCTGCAACGGCTTCTGACCAGATGTTTCATTGAGCCAAATAGTCTGAGCCGACAAGAACAGATCAAATTTGTCCTCAAGCTCGGTAAATTTGTACTCCTTGTGATTGCGCTTATAGCCAACCTGCAAAATAGCAATTTTGAATTGCTCACCAGTAAGCTCCTCCATAGCTTTTTTATAAGCTGAAAGTTGAAGCTCATATTCTGGCCATACATACTGCGAAGTTTTGAAATCAACGATCCATTTTTCATCTCCGATTTTGCATATGAAATCTATGGTGCCAGCAAAATTATTCTTCTCGGAAAATATTGTAGTTTCCGCTGTGATAATTTCTGGCTTCACTGATTCAAACCATTGAGCGAATGACATCACGCATCCATACTCCTCCGCTGACAATTCCTCAAGTTTGCCTTCGGAATTATCAAACTGAGCATCCAACCTGACCTCTTCGCCATTGATCAAATTCTCAATAGCCTTATGCACCCTTGATCCCTTATCTCCTGCTGATTGCTTCAAGGATTCAGCCTCATCCCATCCCTTATTTGCAAGCCATTTATAAAATGCAATTCCCTTTGGATAATGACCGCAAATCCAAGTAACTGATGGCACGAATGCCACAACTGGTATTCCTTGCTCATCTTTAACTGCTTTCACATACCACCGCTCATCGACAGTGGTAATTTGGACGATCCCGTCCTTCACTTCCCTGATTTCTTTTTTCATAAGATTATTAGATCTTTCACCGCCGTCCTCGCATCGCTCAACACGAGAAAAGACGGCTGTGAAAGGAGCGATTAATAGCCCTCGTTTTCTTGAAGAATAAGTAGCTCATCGACCTGGCGTTCAATTTCCATATCATGAGCATCCTGCTTCTTCTCGATCCACTCAGTCAACAGGCTGATGCCTGTGGCTTGGCAAATATAGACAATATTGCCTAATGTGTTTCTGAGCGATTGTCCTGACATAGTGGTTAAAGTTAAATAATTAAGGTTTGGCTACCGCCCCAATCGACCCGTTAGATTGGTGGCCTTAATTATTCTTGAGAGAACAGCCGGAGAGGTACTCAAGCCCTTGGCTTTTTCCCTCCCACAATTAGCCAATAAATTGACTGTGGTTGCTGTCCGAAATGAAGCGTGTGCCACAGGCGAACCCACAACACCGACATCTTTGACCTCAAAAATAAAAACACCCATAATGGGTGCTTTTTGCAACTAATATTGAATTGGAAAAAGCACCCACGCATGGTAGGTGCTTTTTCCCTTATTTAAGCCTTTTTTGAAGCTCGGCGGAGGCGCACTTCTAGCGCTTCGACCACTGCGGGGAGCGACGAGCCTTCTTGAGTCCCGGCTTCTTGCGCTCGACGGAGCGCGCGTCGCGGGTAAGGAATCCCTCCGCGCGGAGCGATGTACGGAA
>Ga0172367_10006724_pt1 | contig 13404 bp, 14 predicted proteins | sample Lak10m_FD_114542 | JGI IMG/M metagenome (GOLD analysis project Ga0172367, IMG submission 114542) | Freshwater microbial communities from Kabuno Bay, South-Kivu, Congo - kab_022012_10m | ecosystem: Environmental > Aquatic > Freshwater > Lake | place: Democratic Republic of the Congo: South-Kivu...
AATGACTATTTGATTAAGGGCCTTGATTTATGCGAATCTCCAGGCGATTGTCGTTGGAATACCTCTATTGAAGCCAGACTTGAGTCTAGTTGATCATGAAATTAAACCGGATGGCAGTGTATTTTAATAAATATTGACTCTGATGGGATGGCATAATAGTTAAAATGTTATCTATTGAAAAATGGGCCCTTAGCTCAGCTGGGAGAGCGGATGGCTGGCAGTCATCAGGTCGCAGGTTCGATCCCTGTAGGGTCCACCAATTTTTCTTTGAATGAATATCGCTGCCCAGAGAGCTTGCTCGAACAAAGAGATTTTTTAAATGCACTTCGAAAAAAACAAAGGCCCGAAGCCAATATGCAAAAGGCTTCTGCTGACCAATCTATTTAGATTTCTTCTTCAAAAATTTGAACTGCTCAATGAAGCCATCTTTTTCACTGGGTTGATGTAGTTCTGTATCGATTCGAATTTTGAGTGCATACAGCAGCGATGCAAAAAATAAACTGAATTTCTCTATACCAATCGCTCAACCTCACAGCCCCTCGGCTGGCATAGCCATGTTTGAATCCATGGGGATGAACATAACGAAATTTGCACTTCTCAGATATTTTTTTCCAAAATGCATTGAAGCTATCAGGAAATATTATCCCAGTTTGACTGCCACCCGTCAGGATATAACCCTTTTTAACTTCACTTTTTATGTATATGGCAACTTCGACAATGGTTTCAACATCAGGCTGTATGAATGGCAGCTCTACACGACCCTTAAAAATCTTCGTAGAATTTTCGAGCTTCAAGGCACCCTTTTCAGCTCTGGAGTGCCCCACAACAATATTGTCGATTGTCACAAGATAAGGGACTTCATTGTCGGGGTGTAAGTCTTCAGCTTTAAGTCCGATGATATTTCCTCGACGAAGCCCCATGCAGAATCCAAGAAAAATAGCATAAGCACGAAGCTTCCATTTTTTGTTGTCTTTAAGATCCTCTGGGTCGAGCTTGCCAGTTACAGGATAAGCTAAATCAATTTTTTTCTTAATTTCGTAAAGGTCTTCGGTCTTATAATAATCTTTTCCACGAGTCGAAACAGTCAGACCTCGTTTCTCTTGCTCCAAAGTATCAGTCTCAACATAAACCAAAAAGAAAGCTTCGTTAGTGATGACTCCCTTTTTCTTTAAAAACTTCATGAATTCATTAAAAACAGATGTCAGGCCCGAATAAGTATGGGGCGAATAACCTTTGCCATGCTTAGACTTTGCTTGCCGAATATCGTCTTCGATAAAGCCTTCAAAGTTTTTAAAATCATTGGGATGCTGACATGCATATTTATCCCGATGTAGTGGCCTCCAAAAATGATTGAGACAACCACGATATGAATTTGCAACAGCAGTGGTTTTTGATTTCTGCTTAAAAAACAAATCAATGGAAACACCAAAATCAAATTCTTTTGTTTTTAAGTCGACTTTCCTTTTTGCAAGATACGAACTAAGCCCATACTGTTTTTTCATTTCTTCGGCGAATTTTTCTTTTATCGCAATTAAATGTGGGTCACTAATCGCTTCGTTTTGTCCGAGCTTTTTCAATCGAAGATAATCGTTAATTTGTGTTAGCAATGGGTGCTTTGCGATCCAAAGTGGTTTTTTTGTTTCGACTAAATAAACTTGAGCCATTAGAGCATCAAAGCTCTTACCTTTTCGCCAATAAAATTGAAGCCCACGAATCCTAGAGTCCATCGCCTATCTTTTCGTCAGATTTTTATAAAATTTGAGTCCGATCTATGATCGACTCAGGACTTATGTCAAGGTCATGACATGGCGATCTCAGCGGATTGCATCAGTCTTCTTTGTCTAGCTCTACAAATTGCCATCTAATCGCCTTAAATTGGCTCTTGGTGATTTTTTCAAGCTCATTGACCAGTGTGATGGCCTTATCTACATCTTTCACTGTATCGCCTGGGTGAAGCTTATAACTGAGCATGACTTCGTCTGAACCAGTCTGCACAGCTATCAATTTTAAAACTTTGCCTCCAGGAAATCTTTTTGGGACTTCGGCAAATATAAAGTCACGAATGTCATTTGTCGGCGATTCACCAATGATAAAAGACTTCACCTCAATCGAAAGCAGGATCGCAACGATAACTAATATAGTTCCCACCAAAATTGAACCGACAGAATCCCAATAAGATTGACCTGTTGCCCATGCCAACCCCAAACAAATTGCTGCAACCACCAATCCAGTTAATGCAGCTGCATCCTCAGTAAAAATCACCAAAAGCTCCGAGCTTTTGGTGTTCTTAAACCATTGCCATAAACTGCCAAACTGATTCTGATTTTTGACTTCTTTGTAGCAAGCCCAAAAAGAATAGCCCTCAAGAAATATACTCACGATAAAGATGCCCAGCCCAATCAATGGTGAACTGATTTCGCCTTGCTCATCTAATTTGTGGACACCCTCATAAATTGCAAACAGGCCACCCATCGAAAAAAGTAAAATGGCGACAATGAACGACCAAAAGAAAGCCTCTCGGCCATAGCCCAAGGGATGCTTTTCATCTGGAGCCTTTAACGATTTTTTGCTTCCGATAAGCAGCAAAATTTGATTCGTGCTATCTACCAAACTGTGAATAGCTTCAGCCAACAAAGAAGCACTACCCGAAATAAATGCCCCAACAAACTTAGCAACAGCGATTCCTAAATTCGCCAATAAGGCTGTGACAATAACTTTGGCTGACCCACCATGAGAACTCATACAATAACCTCATCAACACAGACATCTGTGCCCACTACACCTCGGTTAATCTTTCTAACCTCAATTTTCTGGGCCAGGAAAGCAGTTTTCAAATATTCAACTGCTGCCTGGGGGTTCATATCAGAGCTACATGTAAAAATGTCGACCGATGCACAGGAATGCTCTGGCCAAGAGTGAATGGCGATATGTGATTCAGCTATAACAACAACACCACTAATACCATGGGGATTAAATTCGTGAAAAACATCGGCAACAAATGTAGCCTTTGCGATTTTCGCAGCCTCAATCATGATTTCTCGAATTTTATTTTTGTCATTGATCGTATTTTTGCAACAACCATAAAATTCTGCCAAATATTGTGTGCCTAAATTTATTTTATCCATTAAACACCAAGCCTTTTTGCGAACAAAACTTTTTGCCAGTTCGCATCTGAATCTTTAAGTTTCCAAATAAATCCATCCAAAACATAATGAGTGGCCTGGGGAAGGGTCAGTAAAGGCACCAGCCAACTAAGAGTGTCTTTAGCTGTGATTTCGGGCAGTCGACCCAATACTCCGAAAGCTTCAAGATGCTCTCGCCACACAAAACCAGCCCACAGACCCTCTTCAAGAAAACCAAAAATTAAAAGCACAGCTAAAAACAATGGGAGCGAGAATTTGGAAAAAAACATCTTGTAAGAAAATTTGCCTAAAATTAAAGGTGAATCCGATTTGTCTTTTTGTCTTTCACCATAAAGCCAAACTAAAGCCATGTATGGAATGCCATGTGATACGACATTGGTAATAGTAAAAGTCATGTCTCCATTGAAATGAACGATGCCCACATACCAAGAAATCGCAGTCCCAAGAACAATGGCATTCTTGGGGATGTTGATAGGCTTGTCTTTTTTAGAATTCAAAAACTCATTCGCAAAATATAGAAATAAAACTGCTAAATAAAAAAATCCAAAAATCTGACTGAAGATTGTTGGCAGACCCACAATAAAATCCCCATCAATAAACCAATGAAAATTTCTCGGTTGATGGCAATGCCAGTAAATAATCGGATAGAGTGCAGCTGAATAAATAACCAAAGCCGCAAGCCAGCGATCCTTTTTCCTTGGCACTTCACCTCGGCAGTAAAGTCGCAAAAAACCATATTGCTGTCTGATAAAGTGAAACACTGCCACATAGGTCAATACTCGCCAAAAGAGCATATTGTGGACTGAGTAAAGCCCAACTCCAATCAACCAAACGATCAATGGGATAAGAGCCAACATGGACTTATTTTCTTTTAGTTCATTGGAATTAAAGTAGGTTCTAAAAAGAGTGCTATAAACATGTGATACATCAATGCCAAGAATAAATATTAACCAAGCCCACAATGGAACTCCTGTAGTGTGGCCCAAAACATCTGCAAGAATAAAAGCAATAACCACCGACACTACTGATGGCAGCAAAATAAAGGTTAAATCAAATTCAGGACTTTTAAGCCAAGGTTTACTCATAATCATTTTCATGAGCGAGCCTTTTGCAAAATTCTTTTTGCTGCTTCAACACCTCGATACTGTGCCTCTTCGAAAATTGAAACCCCACTCATATCCGAGTGAGCGAATTCAATCGAATGAAAAGGTTTAACAAAGTCTTTTCTTTTTTTATTCCAAAGGTAGTCAATACCAGGACTAACCATCCCATGGCCCCAAATCCACACATCCACATTTGAAATCGTTTTCGAAATACCTGGATGCATTTTTTCAAGATCAGGAATGATAATATCGAGCCAGTCGATATAGCTCTTTTGATAAGCTGCCATTCGCTCCTCTTTTGGCGATTTCTCGTCGAGAGGCAAGTAGTATGTGATAACAGCTTCTTTATGGTTAAATTTTAGATCCTGATGGTTGGCCGCTATATAACCCAATGACTTACTGTAAAAACTGACATTGTCCCAGGACAGAGGAGCCCCATGCGATTCGGGCTTTTGTTTCAATGAAATATTGGCGATGGCCCAGGGGGCATACTCAAGTGCTATTTCGCTTTCATAGTTTTTGATGACCTTGCTTGCAGCAAACCTGGGCCCACAATAAATAACATTTTTAGCAACATAGCGAGTGCACGAGTTATCCTGAGTATTCAAGACATCGACTTTGTTTTTGCCATCCATATTTTCAATTGAAAATACCAGCGAATTACTCTGAACATGATCACCAATAAGATTTTTAAACTTTGATACTAGAAAGCCATTGCCCTCGGGCCAAGTCACCACTGACTGAGCGTCTGCATTGGCACCAACCCCAGCTCTTGAAGCAAAATAATGAAGCCCAGCCCAAGCAGACACTTGGTTGTGAGGCATTCCATAATCGTCTCGGCAGCAATAATTCACATACCAATTGAGATACCTTGAGGTCCATCCCTTGCTTGTCATGAACTCGGCCATTGATATTTTGTCTAACTTTAAAAATTCTGGATCTTGTGAGCTTAAATCAATGGGAATGCTAAAAATAAATTTTTTGTCTGCACCTTTTTTGTTTTTTAATCCCTCAATGAAAGCAAAAAACTCATCATATTGCTTTTTGTCTTCGTTCTGGATGCCATGCTGAGGAACCAAACCATCCTGCCATTCGCCTTGAAAAAACAATCTTTCATGAGCATCGGCACAAAGATAATACTCATTGAAAACTGGCAGGCCTTTTTCGTAGCCTTGGATAATCCCAATCTCTTCGAAAAATTCACGAACATAATGGGCCTCTGGTCCAGGCAACGGGACATAGTGAGCACCCCATGGGTATTTGCTTATGGCATTGGACCCACTTGTCGAGTTGCCACCAACATCAGAATCCATTTCTAAAAGTAAATAGTCTTTAAAACCATTTTTTTTGAACCACCAGGCAGCAGATAAACCAGAAATTCCACCACCAACAACAACTGTATCAATAGCAACTGTCCGAGTGGGACTGGCATTCACCTCTGTTCTTAAAAGATGGCCCACTTTAGAATTTGCACCAACAATGCCCCCAGAAAAAGAATACTTTTTAGACTTAAAAAAGCGACGATAGCCCCAAAATCCTGAGGCGATTGCAAAGGCTCCGAATCCAATAGCTCCAATAAAATTTCTTCGAGATATTTTTAGAAAATCAGTGGACATAGTCAGCCCACTCCTCCTCAAAATATCTCACTAAAATTTGATTATTGAGCTTATTGACCTCATGTGAGGCCACGATCATATCTTGAGGAAAAACCAAAAGAGTTTTTGCGACCTCTGGATTTAAAAATCTAAGTCCATCTGGGTACTTTTCAGGGGCTTTAAAATCATGATTTGAAATTAAAATATATCCCCAATCACCAAAGGCAGGAACATAGACATGATAGGGAGTTGTTTTGAATCCAACTGACTTGAGGGTGCTATCTACACACCAAAATGATTTTTTTGCGACATAAGGCGATGTGCTTTGAATAACACCGACCCCAGATTCAGCCAAAGCTGATTTCATCAGTCGATAAAATGAATTGGTATAGAGCTTTCCCACCGAAAAATTGCTGGGGTCAGGGAAATCGACAGCTATAAAATCAAATTTCTCTGTATTATTTTTTAACCAAAGAAAAGCATCCTCATTAACGATTCTAACTTTTGGAGAATTAAACGAATTTAAATTCAATTTTGTTAAAGCTTCGTTCGTCTTAAAAAGGTCAGTCATCTCTGAATCAAGATCGACCAAAATGACCTCTTCAACTGATGGATATTTCAAAATTTCTCGAACAGCTAAGCCATCGCCACCACCAAGAACCAAAACTTTTTTTGGCTCGTCAAGTGAGGCCAATCCCACATGGATTAAAGCTTCGTGATAGCGATACTCGTCTTTCGAGCTAAACTGAAGATTACCATTTAAAAACAAACGAAAATCATCATTCGACTTTGTTAAAATAATTCTTTGATAGCGAGAAGATTTTGAATAAATAACTTTGTCTTGATAGCTGGCAGCCTCTGAAAAACTGACGATTCGATCTGAATATATAAACCCGAGAACAAGCGAAATCAAAACTGCGAAAGCCGAGCCTTTCATCAATCTGACCCAAGGGACTTCATCTTTAAAAAGATACAAGGTCCAAATAGCCACCAACACATTAAAAATACCAAATAAGAATGCTGAACGAACAAGGCCCAAATGAGGAACAAGATAAAGTGGGAAAAGCAATGAAGCGAGAAGTGCCCCAATATAATCAAAGGTAAAAACTTTTGAGACAAGGTCTTTAAATTCAAAATGCGACTGCATGATTCGCATAAGAATCGGAATTTCAAAACCAACCAATGTCCCAGTGATGGATACCAAGCCATAGAGAAGAATTCGAAAGGATGTTATGTATTCAAAAGAAACAAATAAAATAGCAGCAGAAAAGCCACCGACGAAGCCAATCAGCAACTCGACCTGAACAAATTTGCCAATCAAATTTTTATTAACATACTTTGAGAAAAATGAGCCAATCCCCATTGAGAAAAGATAGACTCCGATAATAGTCGAGAACTGAGTGACCGAATCGCCGAGCAAATAGCTAGCAAGGGCTCCAGCGATTAGCTCATAAACCAAACCACAAGTGGCAATAACAAAAACAGAGAATAATAATACATACGACATTGCTGTTAAAAACTAGCCATGTATCGCTGCTGCGATAATCTGTGCGATTGCCAAAGTAAATGCAGCTGTCGTGATAGCCAAAGCGATATTTTGCTCTTCAACAATTTCTTTCCAGAGATTGCCTGGGGTTATTTTATCAAAAATGATAAATGAAAAAGAGAGTACCACTATACCAATCACTGAGAACACCAGCGATGCGATAATGTACTTCATGCTTATTAGTTGCTGTAATGAATCGACCATCTTAAATTACTCCTGTTTTATTTATGATATGCACTATGCCCATGAGGCCCCCATTTTCCCGACTTTACCGAATCAGCAATAGTCCAACCATTATAATTGGCATAGGCAAAGATCAAACAAATGGCAGTCCCATAAACAATAAAAGCCTTTTTCATTAGTTTTCCTCCTGGTGCTGATAATAGGGAGAAAAATCGCTCTGTGACCATCGACTCATTTCAAAGCTACGATTTCGCCACAAAACGAGAATTGGAAAGAATGAAATTAAAAATAAGGCCCAAAGAAAATTGGACCAGGTCGTGACATCCCTTTTAACAACGACATTTAAAGTTAAACTTGTGGCACTCGCCGAGCTATTGGGAACTTGAACACCATTATTGTAATAAACATCCCGAGTAACGACACCCTTTGGATCATACCATTTTACATTTCCATTGAGCTGACCATTCAAATGAATACCAGTTTGCTGAACAGCCCCATCCTCTGCATAGATGGTATATTTTCCATTTTTCTCACCATTTCGATAGCCGATCTCTTTGTTCAACTGGCCATTCTCAAAATAATATTTTGCGATGCCCTCGATTTTTTCATTTAAAACTGGCTCGACTGATTTTAGTTTGCCATTTTGCCAGTAGCTGTTTTTTGCAACTGTATTTTCTGGGGTCACAACATCCACCGATATTGTTGGGCTCAGAATTGGGAGTGCTGGGCCAGAGGCCTCGATATTCAGATGATACCTCCCAGAAGGGACAGAGGATAGAATCAAAGATGAATACTGACTACCTTCACTCCATGAACCATCACTATCATAACCAGAGTAATATTCGATACCTTGTTCAAAGTCTTCACTTTCACCATTATCGTCGTTCACTAATTCGCTTTGCACCTCAACCCAATTATTTTGGACAGCAGCTGAAACTGAAACTTCAAGATTGGACATGCCTTGGCCAAGTTCAAATTGTGGCGATACCTTCAGCTTTTCAGTGTCACTTGAGCTGTAATTGAATTGCCCTGAATAAACGGTTTCATTTTTCGAAACAAACATCGAGCCGAATTGGATCAAAAATAAAATACCCAAAAATATTCCCCAATATTTTCCTGCATAGTTTGCTGTTTCAGTAACAGTTGATGGCTGATTTGGCGCAACACCTGACTGAAGTGGCATTGGCTTAGTAATTTGAAATGCTGATTTAACTTCGCTATCACTGACATATTCGCCCAACGACCAAACAATCTCGTTCTTATTTTTCTCCGAAGACAGAATCTCTGGAGGAGAGACATAGTCTTCAACCTCAACAGTCTCACCTTGCTTTACTTGCCAGTAAAATTCACCGATGACATAGTTAACTTTTGCCGAACCTCTATGAAACAAATAATAATCTTTATTGAGGTATGCAGCCTTCCTTCGGCCAAGGTTATCTTCGACAGGTTTTGATTTCGTCGTGATGACATAATTCCAATGGCCATCAAATTCAGTCAACCAACGAAATCCCTTTATTGGATTAAAAAGTAGGTATTCGCTCCAATTATAGACCGAAGATCCATCAGACCTTTCGACATATCCAATAACTTCCCACACAACACCCCGAAATTTGCCTCGCTGGCCTAGTGGGATAACTTGATCTCGTTTACCTTTTTTTGAAGCTTTTTCGAGAACTTTATAATTTTCATTGGATGAATCAATGATCGCAGCACAAGATCCGCAGACAGCAGTCACTGACTGGCCAGCTGCACGAAGAACAACTCCAGCCCCACAAGATGGGCAATTGAAAACCTTAACAGAGGCAGGCTTTAGCTCAGTTGCAGATTTTAATTCATCACCAGCCATCTATTTCCCTTAAATTCATAAATTTTAAATTATCAAAATCGATATATTTGCCAAAAAATAATCGATCCCCTTCAGTGGAGTAGTCAATATTACCAAAACTACTGTTGGAGCCAACCAAATCCACACTGGTCGATTTTCGACCCTTCAAACTTTTTACTGGCAATTCTCCTTGGCTGCCTACACAAGCCACTTCATGAATATCGTCGATGGTGTACTGCGATCCATTGATTTGAATGGGTTCAGCGATTTTTAATCTTGAAAGTTCTGGGATTTTAACTTGTTCAATCATTTGAAAACTTACCATGTAAAATCCTTGAGCATCGGCAAGCCAACCATCCTTGCCACTATCAAAATGCAAATACCATTCATTCCAAGATCCACTTTCCCAGCCAATTCTTTGTCGGCCCACCACTTCAAATTTTGAACCTTCAAAGATTCCAGTGGTTCCAATTTGCAGAGGACTCATGTCTTGAGGCATTTCGGTCATCTTGCCAAGACTCTCAATATTCATATCGTGTCTGACTAGGGTCGAACTACAAAACGAACAAACACCAAAAACTGAAGCTCTGGACTTAAATAAAACTTCAGCTCCACAAGCAGGACACGAAAGCTTCATTGTTTAAGTAACCTTTTTTAATAGCTCAGCTTTTTTAGCTTCAAATTCTTGCTGGCTAATCACACCATTTTTCATCATGCCATGGAGCTTATTGATGGCTTCCATTGGGTCTTCAGTCTTAGCTCCTGATTCAGTCATTCCAGCCATCGCTTGGCTCATGGCCATGCCCACACCCAGTCCTGCACCAGCTCCAGCGGCACCACTTTCATTTTTTGCAGCAATAGAAATGCTGTCGGCAGCCTGAAATTGAGCATAGTTTTTTAAATCACCAACCATTTTCATTGCAGCCATTTTATCCAAATGCCCTTGAAGCTCTTCAGGCAATGAAACACTTTGCACGAAAAAGGATTCTAAGCTAAGTCCATAGCCCGAAAACAAATCTACCAATGCACCTTTGAGTGTATTTGAAAACTCCATCTGATTTGCAGCCATATCAATAAAATTGACTTCGAGTTTCCCCATGAAAGTGGCCAAGTGAGTGAGGATGGCTGAGCGAAGCTGACCCTCAAGTTCTTGAGTCGTAAAAACATCTTTTGTCCCACTGACTTTGGTAAAAAATATTTTTGGATTTTTTAATTTATATGAGTAGGTGCCATGGGCCCGAACTCTCAATGGACCGAACTGTTTATCTTTGATGACAACAGCATTAGGTGTGCCCCATCGCTGATCAAGCTGCTCACGAGTTGAGAAAAAATAAAGGTCCGATTTAAAGGGCGATTGAAACCCTTTGTCCCAATTCCTAAAATTCGTCAGCACAGGCAAACTGTTTGTCGCAATGGTGTGCATTCCAGATTCGAAAAGATCGGCGATTTGGCCTTCATTGACGAAGAGTGCCAATTGGGTGTCCCGAACTGTTAATTGCGCACCGTTCTGTATTTCTCGATCAGTCATTGGGAAACGATAGGATAAAACTCCCTGCGAATCTTCATTCCATTCGATGACATCAATAAACTGCTTTTTAAAAAGATCAAAAAGACCCACGAAGTCACCCCTTTTCTTGCTCTGCTAACTATAAGTAGATATTATGATAGTTAGAAATCTTTATCCAGGCTAGCCCAAAGATTGCATACCTTGAGTTTTGCAGTGTGTTGATCGGCTTGTTTGATTGGATTTTTTGGAGAAAAATGACCGATTCAAAGCTGCCAGTCGCAAAAAAAGAGAACCTGCCTGAAGGCCTTCAGTCTTCGGCAATAGAAACGATTAAAAGTATTCGAATCAATCGAGTTTTTTTGGCTGTTGGCCTAGTAGCTTCGGCAAGTGCTGTCGGTGTTTTCGTGCTAACCCAATATACAATCTTGTCAGCATTTCTCGCAATTTCTGGGGCAGTCTTTTTTGGAGCAAGACAGCTGGTCAAAAAATCATTGGCCTTAACTTCGAATGCCGGCCAACTTCAACTGGGCTCAACACTTCACCAGCTCGAGCAAATCAAAAAGCAAGTCAGAAAATGCAAATTTTTAGAACATTTCGAGATTGAAGGGACACAGGCTGCCAACCAAGCCGATCTGCTTTTGCAGCAGTATAAAAGTTTAAAAGACATCCTTTCGCAAAAATTTGAGCCCTCTGAAATCACTTTCGGTCGCTACCTGAGCAGCATAGACTCATCCTGCTTATCCATCGGCGAAAACTTAGTGCATACAAAAAGTATTTTAGAGAATCTAAACTTGGTCAGCAAAAGCAATTCCGACCAAGCCCAAGAACAAAAGAAACAAGTTTTGCACTTACTTAAATCCACTGATGAGGCCTTGCAACAGCTTGCGATGCTTTTTAATTCAATAAATGAAATTAACACAAAAGAAAAACACCGAGATCAACTTGGACAATCAATGCAGCAAATTAGAGAACTGGCTGATAGAGCCAAAATATACTCTAAGCATTAAGGGGAGAAACTATGTCGACAAAAGAAACTTTAACTCTTGAAAAAGAGAAATTAAAAATTCCAACTGTAACTGACATTAAAAGTGAACTTTCAATTTCTACTCCTTCAGAAATTCAGCTCACAAATGCCGACGAACAAAATCTCGATGGCAAAGCCACTGAATTTGTCGATAAGCTGTTAAACTTTACTTCTGACGACATTGACCAACAGCAAGCCAAAAAGAATTCAGTCGAACAGATGGGTTTCGAAATCCAAAAACGAGCGGCGAAACAAAGCGAAATGCTTCGTCAACCAGTCAAAAATCTTTCGCAAAAAGCAGATGATGGTGGCGATGTTGCCAATGCTCTGATCAATTTAAAAGTTAAGGTTGAAGAGCTGGATCCTGCTAAATTCAATTTTGAACCTGGATGGTTTTCAAGGGCTTTAGGTCAAATTCCTGGCATAGGTACTCCGATTAAAAGATATTTTTCAAAATTCGAATCAGCACAAACAGTTATCAGTGCCATTACTGGCTCCCTAGAAAATGGTAGAGACCAATTGCTAAGAGACAACCTGACTCTGCAAGAAGACCAAAAGCAAATGCGAGAGACTTCAAAAAAACTTGAACAGGCCATAAAACTTGGCCAGCTCATGGATACAAAAATTCAATATAAATTGGATCGTGAAATTCCAAAAGAAGATCCAAAAAATCGTTTCGTCGCCGAAGAACTTTTATTCCCACTACGACAACGAATCATTGATCTTCAACAACAGCTCGCAGTGAGCCAGCAAGGTGTCATCGCCACCGAAATCATTATGAGAAATAATAAAGAGCTATCCAGAGGGGTCAATCGAGCCCTCAATGTCACTGTGACTGCGCTTGAGACTGCTGCGACTGTGGCCATGGCACTCGCAAATCAAAAAATTGTTTTAGACAAAGTAAATTCAGTTAGCAAAATCACATCGGATTTAATTGCTGGAACAGCTGCCAGACTTAAAACCCAAGGCACTGAGATTCACAAGCAGGCCTCGTCTGCCCAGCTTGATCTAAATTCATTGAAGTCTGCTTTTGCAGATTTAAAAATTGCGATGGAAGATGTTTCGACATTCAGACTGAATGCATTGCCACAGATGGCTAATACAATTTTGGAATTGGACAAAATTTCAGGTGATGCCGAAAAGACCATTGCTAAGATGGAAGAGGGCAACAAAACCAAGCCTCAAATAAAATTGGAAATTGATTAAGCAGCATTTCGCTCGAACCTAAAATTTTTACCAGTGTTTTGTATGAAAAAATACAAATCCCGTCCATTTAGGATAATTTAAATGGCAAGGCAATTTCTGTTTTTACACAAGTTTTATTTGTATAACACATTTGGTTTGAAATTTCTCAAAAAAATGAGATAGTAACACCAGATTCTTCAAATGAGTCATAGATTTGGGACCGTGAAATATGCCAATGCCACTCAGGCAAAAGAGAGAGGACAGGATCCGGGGCCACCGGTAAATTTCAAGGA
>Ga0172367_10006727_pt1 | contig 13403 bp, 12 predicted proteins | sample Lak10m_FD_114542 | JGI IMG/M metagenome (GOLD analysis project Ga0172367, IMG submission 114542) | Freshwater microbial communities from Kabuno Bay, South-Kivu, Congo - kab_022012_10m | ecosystem: Environmental > Aquatic > Freshwater > Lake | place: Democratic Republic of the Congo: South-Kivu...
AACTGCCCCTGACGGAGCACGGCCTTGCAGCCTGCCGGGCGCTGTCCGACGAGGGGATCAAGGTCAATGTCACGCTTTGCTTTTCGGCGGTGCAGGCGCTGCTGGCGGCAAAAGCCGGGGCCTATTTCATCTCGCCCTTCATCGGCCGGCTCGATGACAAGGGCGTCGACGGCATGGAGCTCATCCGCGAGATCCGCCGCGTTTATGACAATTACGGCTTCCAGACCAACATCCTTTCCGCCTCGATCCGGTCGGTGGACCATGTGCGGCAGGCTGCGCTCGCTGGATCGGATTGTGCGACCCTGCCGCCGAAGATCTTTGCCGCGCTCTACAAGCATGAGCTCACCGATGCTGGCGTTGAGGCATTCCTCAAGGATTGGCGCGCAACCGGTCAGTCGATCCTTTAGGTCTGATGGCTAGCGTCCAGCGTGTTGGCGCGACGCGGAACCCGAGGGATCATCCTTGGTTTCCCGGCCTTGTTCAGTATCGTGACGTTGCTGTTGCTCAAGCAGCGCTTGCCCTTGGGGAGTGTCAATGACGGTTGCGCGTGTCCTGGTCGCCGGCGGCGCCGGCTATATCGGCTCGCATGCAGTAAAGGCGTTGCGGCAGGCGGGCCGCGACACGCTTGTGTTTGACAACCTCTCCTCAGGCCATCGCGAGGCCGTGCTCGGCGCGCCGCTTGTTGTGGGCGATATCCGTGATGCCGAGGCGGTGCGCGCGGCGATCCGCGAGCATAAGCCAGATGCCGTCATGCATTTTGCCGCCAAGATCGAGGTCGGCGAAGGTGAGCGCGACCCGGTTGGGTTCTACGATAACAATGTCGCGGGCGCGCTCACCTTGCTGCGCGTGATGCTGGAGGAGGGGGTGAGCAAGTTCGTTTTCTCCTCAACCTGCGCCATCTACGGCAATCCGGAACGCTTGCCGCTCAGCGAAGACCTGCCCAAGAATCCGGTGAGCGTCTATGGCCGAACCAAGCTGATGGTCGAGCTTATGCTGGAAGACATGGCGCGAGCTCAAGGTCTGCGCTTCGCCGCGCTCCGCTATTTCAACGCCGCGGGGGCGGACATCGACGGCGAGATCGGAGAGGAACACGATCCTGAATCGCACCTCATCCCCAACGCGCTCAAGGCCGCCGCCGGCATCGGCCCGCCAATGCGTCTGTTCGGCGACGACTATCCCACACGCGATGGAACCTGCGTGCGCGACTACATCCACGTCACCGATCTTGCCGAGGCCCACATCCTGGCCGCCGATAGATTGGGGGCAGGTGAGACCCGCCTCCAGCTCAACCTCGGCACGGGCGATGGGTTTACCGTGCGCGAGGTCCTGTCGGCGGTCGAACGCGCGGTCGGGCGCCCGGTCCCACACAAGGTCGAGCCACGCCGCCCGGGCGATGCCATCGCACTGGTCTCCGATCCGACGCGCACGCGCGCTGCACTGGGTTGGGTTCCCCGCCTGTCCGACCTCGACACGATCTGCGCCTCGGCCTGGCGCTTCCACCGGCGCAAGTGGGACCTCTAGTCGTGGCTGACCCTTTCGGAGGCCAGTCAAGTCGCTGTAAGGCGATCGCGGGGCGCGGGGTCGCCGCGAGGCCTTCATGACAACGGACCAGCGCGAGGACGCCGTCAGAGCACCGGCCGTCTCCGTTGTCGTGGTCAACCACAATGGCGGTGATTACCTGCGCGGCTGCCTCGCCTCGCTTGCACAGCAGACCTACACCAATTTCGAGACGATCGTCATCGACAACGCATCGAGCGATGGTTCGCTCGATCGCATCGGGGAAAGGCCTCCAGGAACACAGATCATCAGGCAGGACAGCAATCTCGGTTTCGCCGGCGGCAACAATCTCGGCGCGCGCCTGGCCCGCGGCCAATGGCTCGCGCTTCTCAATCCTGACGCCGAGGCTGAACCTGACTGGCTTGCCGCCATGATGCGCGCGGTCGAGCGCCGCCCGATGCATCGCATGGTCGCCTGCCTGCAGATCAGCCTGCATCAGCCTGACCGGCTCGATGGCGCGGGCGATTGCTATCTTGCTTACGGCTTTGCCTGGCGCGGCGGTTTTGGTCACAGGCTGGCGGATGCTCCAGGCGAGGGAGAGTGTTTCTCGCCCTGCGGGGCTGCGGCGCTCTATCCGCGCGATCTCTTTCTGGACGCCGGCGGCTTCGACGAACACTATTTCTGCTATCACGAGGATGTCGACCTCGGCTTCCGCCTCCGCATGCGCGGCGAACGCTGTCAGTTTGCGCCCGGCGCCGTGGTCAGGCATGCAGGTTCGGGCATTTCCGGGCGCACGAGCCGCTTCTCTGTCTTCCACGGCGTGCGCAACGGCGTCTGGACGTACATCAAGAACATGCCGGGTGGGTTGTTGCTGCTCACATCTCCCGTATGGCTGGCTGGCACACTGTTGCTTATCGCACGCGGGGCGGCGCGAGGCGTGTTTGTACCAACCCTTCAGGGCGTCTTTGCCGCCATCATCGGCATCGGTCCGATGCTGAAGATGCGGCGTGAGCTGAAGTTGCAAGGACGCATTTCAGCCGCGGCGTTTGCCGCTCATCTCGTCTGGAATCCGTTTCGCTATCTCGGCCGCAGCATTGTGGTGAAGCCATTCGCCGAGGATCAGCCCGAAATCCGCAGCACTTCGGCGAATGCCAGGAAAACGTGATACAGTGTTGAAGCGGGGATCGTCTGCGATTGCGGCCTTCCTTCGGCATCGAATGCGTCGATCCACGTGCCGGCCGGCTCGCGCGCCAGATAGCGGTCGAACAACAAATCCACCGTCCGATCGATGACCGGCGCTGGATCAACCTCGTCGAGCTCGTAGAGCGCAACAGCCGCCTTCAAGCGTTCCGTATTGGGCCATGTCCGCGATCCGCGATCGAGCAGAGATCCATCCTCGCGCACGGCGTTGTAGGTCGCGGCCGTTTGTGGATCGACGCCGTAGCGCTCGGCAAACCTCACGGCCGCGCGGAGCTCGGCTGCCGTATCGACGCCCAGCAGTTTGCGCGCGGAGTTGAGGATCCATGCCCACTCCATCTGATGGCCCGGCTCGACAAGACGGCCGGCCTCACCCGGTGCGCGTGTCCAGTCATCCGTGAACTGCTCCGCCAATGTTGCCGACGTGAGGTCGAACAACCTGGTCTGGAACAGATCGACCAGTGCGCGGGCCTGCTCGCCAAAGCGCTTGTCACCGCTCGCCTCGAAGGCTGCGAGGCACGCTTCGGTCAAGTGCATGTGCGGGTTCTGCAGCCTGAAGCCTTTGGGCGGCAGCTCGCTCTGAAAGCCGAGCCCGCCCGGATGCCGCATGCGATGCTCGATAAAGTCCAGCGTCTTGTGCATCCACTCAAGCGACAGCTTGTCTCTCATTGCGCGATGGCGCCAGGCGAATGCGAACAGCGCGAAGGCGAGGTCATAAAGATCCGGCGTTTCATCCAGAACCGCGCCCTCGCGCGTCGTCGTCTTGGCAAATCCTTTGTCCGGCCCCTGCCAAGCCTGTTCGACCAGAAAGCCGATCCCGGACTCGGCAAGTGCATTGCCGGCGCTCCATCCGAGGACGGACGCGTGCGAAAAGACGTACACCTGGCGGCACGCAACGCGGGTCCGCTTGAATGCGATACCGGCGTCGCGTCCCGCCAGCGTCAGCTGCTCGATATACCCGCCATGCGCCCGGTCGATCCCATGCTCGGCCCAGAAAGGGAGGGCGTCGTTGAACATCCAGGTATGGATCGCATCGCGCGCGCGGATAGTTACCGGCATAAGATCCCTCGTTCTTGCGTCGCCCCTTAAGTCTCACCTATCGCATGATCGGCAAATGTGAAGAAGCACATGCCGATGCTTCTGGAATCTCTCGGGATCGGGCGGGAACATCGGTTTGGCCTTGCGTGCGTCAGAAGCGCGTTCCATGGAGAGTTTCATGCAGAACCAGCACGTCCTCCTGACCGGCGCAGCAGGCTTCATCGGCTTCCACGTGGCCAACGACCTGCTCGATCGGGGCGTCACTGTCACCGGCGTCGACAATCTCAATGCCTACTATCCGGTCGCCTTGAAGCGGGACCGGCTGGCGCAGCTCTCCCGTCGCAATGGCTTCCGGTTCGTGGAACTGGACATTGCCGATCATGAAGCCTTGAAGGTCGCGGCGCCGTCAGAGACAACCACGGTGATCCATCTCGCCGCCCAGGCCGGCGTCCGCTACTCCCTCGACAACCCTTTCGCCTATGCCCAGTCCAATCTGGTCGGCCACCTTTCCGTTCTCGAGCTCGTGCGCCATCATCCCAACCGGCCGCGACTTGCCTATGCATCATCATCGTCGGTCTACGGCGATACCGCCGTAGCGCCCTATGCCGAGAGCGCGCGCGTCGATCACCCGGTCTCGCTCTATGCGGCAACCAAGCGCTCGGGCGAACTCATGAGCGAGACCTATGCCAAGCTCTATGGCCTCGAGCAGGTCGGCCTGCGTTTCTTCACGGTCTATGGTCCATGGGGCCGGCCGGACATGGCCTACTGGACTTTTACGCGCGACATCATCGAAGGCCGTCCCATCAAGGTGTTCAACAACGGCGATCTTGAACGCGACTTCACCTGGATCGGCGATATCGTTTCCGGCGTTGTTGCGGCAGCGATGACGGCGCCGTCATCACCCCAGCCGCTGCATCGCATCTACAATATCGGCAACAACCGCCCGGTGCGGCTGGGCCGCTTTATCGAGATCATCGAGGCGGCCGTCGGTAAGCGTGCCGAGCGCATCATGCTGCCCATGCAACCCGGCGATGTGCATGCAACCTGCGCCAATATCGATGCGCTTGCGCGCGATCATGGTTATGCGCCGACCACCACGCTGGAAGAGGGCATCCCGCGCTTCGTCGCCTGGTATCGCGGCTGGACCGGAACCTGATCAGGCCCCCGCGAAGGGCGGTGTCCAGAATCCGAAAGCGGCGTTCTGCGCGGTCGGATTGCGCGTTGGATCGATCTTGATTCCAAGCACTTCGACATTGCCGCTGCCCACAAGGGACGCGCCCTGGGCGATCAGCTTGTAGTTCGCGCCGTCGGACGCATAGACGTATTGCGTCACGCCATTGTGTTGCGGGTCGCGTGGGAGGCTGGCCAGGAATTCGGGCGACAGACCTGGTATCCACGCCGCCCCGCGCTCATTGGCGCCCGCCAGCCCCTCGGCTTTGGGATAGGCGCCGTTTTTCGCGTAATAGTTGCGCAGCGCGTCATTGATCGTCACCAGGTCCTGCACGCGCTTGCGGTTGAGAAGGCGGGGATCGGCGGCGGCCGGCGGCTGGCCGGAGGCCTGGGGCTTTGCGGTTGGCGCAGCGGTCGGGGTCACAGCGGACTGAGGCGCCTGGGCCGGCGCGGGCTTAATCGCTGCGGCCGGCGCCGGCTGGGGCGGAGCCGCGGCTGTGGCCGGCGGCACGGGCATCGCAGCGGGCTTTGGCGCCGCTTCGGCCGGCCGGGCTGCAGGCGTTGGCGGTGGCGCAGCAGCAGGCTGGGGCGCGGGCGCCGGTTTTGTGGCTCTCTCCTGCGCCTTTGGCGCAGGTCCCGGCGGGGGAGGCGCAACGGTCTCGGGTGCAAGCTTCGGTGATGGCGCCGGGGTCGACGCGCGCGCCTTCTTGCGTTTTCCCCCGCCAGTTGCAGTGGCAATGATGATCATGAGCAGGCCCAGCCCGGCCGCCCCCCCGCCGGCATAGAGCGCTTCCTGCGTCTTTAGGAAATCACGCGCGCCCGGAGCCAGGTTGAAGACCGGATCGAGAGCCGGCAGCGCCGCCAGATCCATGGGTGCGAACTGAGCGCCAGCCACCGCTCCCCCGCCCAGAACAAGCAGGAGCCCCAGAAAAATCAACAAACCACGCACGCTACTCTCCGTTCCCGGCAGGACAGTAGCGTGGCCCCGCGAGGCTCTCAACAGCGTGATGCTGACGGCTCTCCTGAATCTTCCGATGGATGACTTTCCGACAAATCTGGTTCAAACCCGCCGCATGCAGGAGCAAGCGCATATCGACATCGCCCGCCGCGTGCTGAAACTCGAGGCCGAGGCGCTGGGCCAGCTGTCGCAAAGCCTTGACGGGCGCTTTGTCGGGGCTGTCGAGACCATCCTGGCGGCCAAGGGCCGCGTGATCTGTACCGGTATCGGCAAGTCAGGCCATGTCGCCCGCAAGATAGCAGCAACCCTGGCGTCCACCGGCACCCAGGCCTATTTCGTCCATGCCACGGAAGCCTCTCACGGCGATCTCGGCATGATCGGCGCCGACGATGTCGTGCTCGCCCTGTCCAAGTCCGGCGAGACAAAGGAACTCGCCGATATGCTGAGCTACGCCAAGCGCCATTCCATTCCGCTCATCGGCATGACCGCAACGTCCGGTTCGACGCTCGGCCGCGCTTCGGACATCCTTCTTCTCGTGCCCGATGCCGCCGAGGCCTGCGCAGAGACCAATGCACCCACCACGTCGACCACCCTCATGATGGCTCTGGGCGATGCGCTTGCCGTAGCCCTTCTCGAAAGCCGCGGCTTCAAGGCCGATCATTTCAAAGTCTTCCACCCCGGCGGAAAGCTCGGCGCCATGCTGCGTACGGCCGCCGATGTGATGCACGGGTCGAGCGAACTTCCCCTGACTGCGGCCGGCACGCCCTTCATCGACGCGGTGAAGACGATGAGCGCCAAGGGCTTTGGCGTGCTCGCGGTCACGCACGCCGATGGCACGCTGGCGGGTCTGGTCACGGATGGCGATCTCCGTCGCCATCTCACATCGGGCAAGACGGCTGCGACGATCGACGACGTCATGACACGCGCCCCGCGCACGGCCGAGCCAGGATCACTCGCCGCCGATGTGCTGCGGATCATGAATGAGCGCAAGATCACGCAGATGTTCGTCGTCGAAGGCGGCAAACCGGTCGGCCTCATCCACATGCATGACCTGCTGAAGGCGGGGCTGGCGTGACGTTCCTCGCATGAAATCCCTCATCGTCATTCCCGCGCGTTACGCATCAAAGCGCTTTCCAGGCAAGCCGCTGCACTTCATCAATGGCGTCTCCATGTTGGAGCGCACGGTTGGCGCAGCGCGCCGGGCGGGGCAGGCGACCGGCGCGCGTGTGCTCGTTGCAACCGATGATGATCGCATCGCCTCCCACGCGCGGGAGATCGGCGCGGATGCGGTGATGACGCATCCCGATCTCCCCTCCGGCACGGACCGCTGCCGCGCCGCCATGGAGATCGCGGCCCCCGATGCGGACTTCATCGTCAACCTGCAGGGCGATGCGCCTTTCACGCCGCCCGAGCATGTCTCTGCGCTGATCGACAACGCCGCGCGCGCCGATGTCGTGACGCCGGTTATTCCCCTGTCATGGGATGCGCTCGATGCCCTTCGCGAGCACAAGCGTTCAACGCCCTTCTCCGGCACCACCTGCATCCGCGGTGAGGATGGCCGCGCCATATGGTTCTCGAAAACCATCATTCCGGCTATCCGCAGCGAAGCCAAGATGCGCGCCGCCAGCGACTTGTCCCCCGTCCTCCAGCATGTCGGTCTCTACGGCTACACGCGCGCAGCCCTTGCGCGCATCGCATCGCTGCCAACCTCGCGCTATGAGGAGCTTGAGGGCCTCGAACAGCTGCGTTTCCTCGAGAACGGCCTCAACGTCTACGCCGTGCCTGTCGCTGCACAGGACCTGCCATCAGCAGGCATCGATACGCCGCAGGATGTGACCAAGGCGGAAGCGGCGCTGCAAAAGCTTGGCGATCCGTACCGGCGCTGAGCAGAGTGCAATCCGCTGATTGCAGGCGTCTCTTGCCTTCGAAAGGCATTCTGAAAAAATAATCACCTTGATTGAGGGTGATGGCATGTCTGAGACCAAGGTTTTGACAACCCACGTTCCCTTGGAACTCGCCGAGAAGGTCGAGGCCATGGCGGCACGGATCGAGCGCTCGCGCGGTTGGGTGGTTAAGCAGGCGCTGGCCGCCTGGGTCGATCAGGAAGAAGAGCGCCACCGCATGACGCTTGAAGCGCTGGCCGAAGTGGAGGCTGGCCGCGTCATCGACCATCAGGCCGTTCAGGCGTGGGCCAACAGCCTGACTTCGCGCAAGCCTCAGCCACCGCCCGTGAAATGAAGATCCAGTGAACCAGGAAGGCGTCTTCCGATCTGGTTCGCCTTCATGAACACCTGAAGCCTGTCGCGCCAAAGGCGGCGGCTCGTGTTGTCCAACAGCTTGCACACGCACCGACACGGTTGCTCGACCACCCGCGCATTGGCGAGAAACTCGATGCTTTTGCACCTCGCGAGGTTCGACGGATAATCGTTGGACAATATGAGCTACGCTACGAGATTGCAGGAGCTGCGATCGTGATCCTGCGCCTGTGGCATTGCCGCGAGTTCCGAAGTCAGGATTCGGAACGTTAGTCTCCTCATGGCAACCACCCAGCTTCTGCGGCGCCGGTATCAATGCCTTCGGGATTTAGTCTTTCGTCCCGGAACATCTGTTCTCGCCTGCGCGGCAATTGCATGCCCCAACGTCGGGACGGGTTCGCGAAGCTTCGACATCGTTCGTTCGCAAGTGGCTCGGCTTGTCTGCCGTACAGCTCGCGCCTACGCTCCAAAGCAACATCATGCGTCCCGCAGGAGGCTCCGCAGTCTCATGGCCGACACCGCAACACACCTTCCCTGGCATCTTCGCGGCAACTGGGCGCCGCTGCTCGAGGAGCGAACGGCGACTAGCCTGCGCGTCGAGGGCGCGATCCCGCCCGAGCTTAACGGCACCTATATTCGCACCGGACCGAACCCGAAGTCGGGACGATCGCATCACTGGTTCCTCGGCGATGGCATGGTGCACGGCATCCGCCTGCGCAATGGCAAGGCGGAATGGCATCGCAACCACTTCGTGCAGACGCCCAACATCACCGACCCCGTTGAGCGCCCGCCCACAGCCCCGCGCGAGTTGAGCCGCGGCACCGCCAACACGCACGTCGCCCTGCACGGCAAGCAGATCCTGTGTCTCAATGAGGCATCATGGCCCTGGATCATCGACCAGGACCTCAACACGGTGGGCATGCAGAACTACAATGGTGCGCTCAAATGCTCGATGACCGCCCATCCCAAGGTCTGCCCCGAGACGGGCGAGCTTCTGGCCTTCTCCTACCTCGCCTCTACGCCGCCCTACCTCCATTACATCCGCGTCGGCGCCGATGGCGTGCTGAAGCAGCTCGAGGGGATCAACATCCCCAACAAGGTGATGATGCACGACTTCAGCATCACCCGGAACCACGTGATCTTCATGGACCTGCCGCTGCTGTTCAAGCCTGAACTGATTGTCTCGGGCATGCCCTACAAGTTTGAGACGTCTGCCGGCGCCCGCCTTGGGGTGATGCCGCGCAACGGAACGAACCATGACGTGCGCTGGTTTTCCATCGATCCTTGTTATGTCTTCCACACAGTCAACTCCCACGAGGAGGGCAATCGCATCATCATGCACGTCTCGAAGATGCGCTCGGCCTTCGGTGCGGATTCAAATGACTATTCCAACGTGGCGCGACTCTGGCGCTGGACCATCGATCTCGATGCTGGGACGGTTCGCCAAGACCAGATCGATGACCGCCCCGGCGATTTTGGCCGCGTCAACGAGGCCCACGTCGGTCTTGATGCCCGCTATGGCTATCTCATGTCGCTCGCCGGGGAAGGCAATTCCGAGGAGCCGGTCTATGGACCGCAGCTTCTCAAGTACGACCTGCACACGGGATCACGCCTCGTACACGAGTTGGGCGAGAACGTCCGCGGCGGAGAGCCTGTCTTTGTGCAGGGCGGGGTGGGCGAGGACGAAGGCTGGGTCATGGCCATCGTTCACGACGAGACCAGCGGCAAGTCAAAATTCGTGATCGTCGATGCGCAGAACTTCGCCGCACCGCCGGTTGCAACCATCCATCTGCCCGAGCGCGTGCCCTATGGCGCCCATGGCAGCTGGATCCCGCTGCAGCATTGAGGCTCATTCAAACACCACCGTCCGTGCGCCGTTGAGGAAGATGCGCCCCTCGAGGTGCAGCTTCACCGCCCGCGCGAGCACGCGCGCCTCGGTGTCGCGGCCCTTCGCCGTCATAACCTCGGGCTGATCGACATGCGTTGCAGGTTCGACCGCCTGCGCGATGATCGGACCCTCGTCGAGATCGCTGGTGACATAGTGCGCCGTTGCGCCGATCAGCTTGACGCCACGGTTGAACGCCTGCGTGTAGGGCTTGGCGCCCTTGAAGCCCGGCAGGAAGGAATGGTGGATGTTTATGCACTTGCCCGCCAGCTTTGTGCTCAGGTCCGCGGACAGGATCTGCATGTAACGCGCGAGTACGACGAGGTCCGCCCGATGCGCCTCGACCAGCTCCAGGATCCGCGCCTCGGTCGCCTCCTTGCCATCCCTGTCGATTGGCAGGTGGTAGTAGGGAACGCCATGCCGGTCGGCGAGCCAGGCGCATGTGAGGTGGTTCGAGACGATCGCCGGCACGTGCATATTGAGCGCGCCAATGCGCTGGCGATAGAGCAGGTCGTTGAGACAGTGGTCCGCCGTCGAGACGAGAATCAGCACATTGGGTTTCGCCCGGGCGTCCAGAATCTCCCAGTCCATGCCCCAGCGGGCTGCAATGCCTGCAAACTCGGCCTTGAACTTCGCTAGCGTGAAACCTGGCTCGGTCGGTGCAAACAGCAGCCGCATGAAAAAGAGGCCGGAGGCCGGGTCGCCGAAATTGGCGGTCTCGGCTATGAACAGGCGGCGCTCGGCCAGGAAGCCTGCAACATCCGCCACGATGCCGATGGCGTCGCGGCACGAGGCGCGGAGGATGAATCGTTCCTGGCTTGGCATCGTCATGTGGTCGAACCCCCGTGGGCGCTGCTTGCTCCCGTCCTTGGACATGGCAAGTAACCGTCCACAACAGGTAGAGGCGCACGAGCGTAATGAAAACGTGCATTTTTGTCGTTCGCCACGGCAATACGTTTGATAAGGGCGACATCGTCACCCGTGTTGGCGGGCGCACCGATCTGCCCCTTTCAACGTCGGGGCGAGGGCAGGCCGAGGCGCTCGCGCGGCATTTTGCGGCAACCGTCTTCGTAACCGCGCGCTCAGGCCCCCTGAAGCGAACGCGCGAGACCGCCGTCGCAATCCTGGCGGCGCAGCCCGAGCCGCCTGAACTGCTGACTGATCTTTTCCTGCGCGAGATCGACTATGGCCCGGACGAGAATCAGCCGGAGGAGGAGGTTGTCGCCCGCATCGGCAAGGCTGCGCTTAAGGCCTGGGAGCGCGATGCAATCGTCCCGGCCGGTTGGCGCGCCGATCCGGCGGCCATCATCGGCAACTGGCAGGAGCTGTTTCACGAGCTGCGTGACCAGCCCGGCAATCATCTTGTCGTTACATCAAACGGCATCGCCCGATTTGCGCTGCAGGCTCTTGGGGAATTCCGCCCTGACCTGAAACTTGCAACGGCCGCCTGGGGCGTGATCCTATTTGAGGGCGAGACGGCAAGCGTTGCCGAGTGGAACGTGCGTGCGACAGTCTGACCATCGCGCCCATCGTTACAGTTTGCAGCGCAAGGTGATTTGCCCGAGACTCATCGCGCGGGCATTGCTCCCGCCCTCGGATTCCAGCGTGAGTGCGCCATTATGAATTTCATCGACCTCCAGGCCCAGCGCCAACGCATCGCGCCTGAAATCGACGCCGCCATCGCTCGGGTTTTATCCACCTGCGGCTTTATCATGGGGCCAGAGGTCACGAACTTCGAAAAGGCCCTGGCCGCGTTCGCTGGCGCCAAGCATGCCCTCGGCTGCGCCAACGGAACTGATGCGCTGCTCATCCCGTTGCGCGCCTGGAACATCGGGCCGGGTGATGCGGTGTTCGTGCCGAGCTTCACCTTCGTCGCCAGCGCCGAGGTGGCGCCCCTTGTCGGCGCGAGCCCTGTCTTCGTCGACGTCCTTCCCGAGACCTACAACATGGACCCGGCCAGCCTCGAAGCTGCGATCGAGGCGGTGAAGCGGGAGGGCAAGCTCAACCCCCGGGCGGTCATCGCCGTCGATCTTTTCGGCCAGCCGGCGGACTATCCCGCCATCTCAGCGATCGCGAAGCGCCATGGCCTCAAGCTGATCGCTGACCAGGCGCAGGGGTTCGGCTGTACGCTCGATGGCCGCCAGCCACTTCACTGGGCCGATGCGGCCACCGCCTCCTTCTTTCCCGCCAAGCCGCTCGGTTGCTATGGCGATGGCGGCGCGGTGCTGACCAACGACGATTCGCTCGCCGGCCTGATTGATTCGATCCGCATCCACGGCAAGGCCAGCGCAGAAGACATGGCCGCAAAGAAGTATGACAACGACCCGCGCTATCTCAACATGCGTGTCGGCGTGAACTCGCGGCTCGATGCGCTGCAGGCGGCCATCCTGTCGGAGAAGCTGAAAATCTATCCCGACGAACTGAAGAAGCGTGACGCCATCGCACAGCGCTACAGCGAAGGTCTCGACGGGTATGTGCGGCGTGTGCCCACGGTGATCAAGGGCGGTTTCTCGAACTGGGCGCAGTACACGATCGAGCACGACAATCGCGACGGCCTCATCGCCCACCTGAAGGCGCACGGTGTGCCGACCGCCATCTACTATCCGATCCCCATCCACATGCAGGATGTCTATGCGGTTTATCCGAAGGCCCCGGGCGGACTCCCGGTCACCGAGGATATCCGCAGCCGCGTCATGTCGCTGCCGATGCACCCCTATCTGTCGCAAGCCGACCAGGACAAGGTGATCGACGCCATCCGCGGGTTCAACGGCTAGGGCATCGGCCCCGTCGTCTGGCGGATCGGGGGATCGCTCTTCGGCGCCGCCGCGCGGACGCGCACGGAGCGCACGTCCATCACACGATGCTTGTCGGGGGTCACCGGGCGGACGCCGAGATAGTCATAGCCTTCCTCGCGTCCGCGGCGCGGCGTGTGGAAGGTGAGCACATAGGGCTGGAACTCCCGGGTCAGGTCGAATGCGCGCCAGCCGCTTGTTCCGTCGATCTTGGCGAAGTAGTTCGCCTCGAACTGGCTGGCTGCGAAATCGCCCACCGATCGCGCCTCGATCACCACCTCGACCGGGCGCGATTCCAGCGCGTACTCGAGGTCCTCCGCCAGCGTTAGGTGCGGGCCGAGGCGCGGATCTTCATAGGCCGCGCCCGCTTCGCGATCGATACGGAGGAAGGCCTGTCCGCCTTCCGGACGCATCAGGTCGAGCGAGGCGCCGCGCGTTTCGCCGACGATGAAGCGGTTGAGTTCTTCGCCCGCGACAGTGACGTCCTGCGCGTTGCGCCCGCCTCCGCTTACCGGTCCGCTCGGCAGGCGTTCGCGATAGGGTTCCAGCGCCACGAAGACGAAGGCTGCCGCCAGCAGGGCGGAGATGGGGAAGAAGAGAAAGTCGCGCAT
>Ga0172367_10006728_pt1 | contig 13403 bp, 9 predicted proteins | sample Lak10m_FD_114542 | JGI IMG/M metagenome (GOLD analysis project Ga0172367, IMG submission 114542) | Freshwater microbial communities from Kabuno Bay, South-Kivu, Congo - kab_022012_10m | ecosystem: Environmental > Aquatic > Freshwater > Lake | place: Democratic Republic of the Congo: South-Kivu...
GGATTAAACCGGGAATCAGAAACAAGGAGAATGCTTCCCAAACCCGCTTCATAGCCACATACCAACCGCCCCAGGCAGTAGTAAATGCCGCCATGATGAAAAGGGCAATAAAGGCAATGCCTGTAAAGAATACTGTATTGTGGAGATAGTTCGTCCAAAACCGCGTGTGCAACGCATCATCTCCAATAAACGTGAGAATCATGCTCAACACACCCAATGCCATGAATCCAATCAGGACATTTTTTTGCTTGGATGCCAACGTAAATTGATTCATTACTATTTGCTTTTTTCGCTGAACAAATGGGCAACCGGTAGTCCGGCACGCCTGTCGCATTAGTCGAAATCTCGTTCTGACCTGGTTTCTATCTTATTTTGATTCTCCCGGAGCGGGTGTGCTGTCGGAAGAAGCCGTTCCGCTGCTTACCACTGCTGCTTTGGGCTTGCCAAAAGATGGATTCAGCGTATTCTCTTTTTCGTTGTACACCAAATTTTTGCTGGCGGCCTGCAAGCTGCGGATGTAGTGAATCACCTGCCAGCGCTCCTCGAAGCTCAGCTTGTCCTTGTACGCACCCATGGCATTTTTTCCATACATAATGGCATGATAGAAACGCCCATTGGTGGATACGAGAAAGGTATCCAGCAAAAAGTTGGCGGGTGCTGCCGGGTACTTTCCACCCGCATCGCCGGTTGCCGGATTGGCATCCCGAACCAGGTATCCGCCCCCGTCGCCTTTATCCCCATGGCAAATGCCACAATTCACATTGTAGAGTTCTTTTGCACGCTCGAGGCCCGCATCAGTGATTGGAAAAGGGTTGGCTACCATCTCCCGACTAGCCCGGGTACGCTCATCCTCCGTATCGCCATAGTAATAAGGTACATGACCGTTGAGCGGCGTGGCGATGGAGTTAATTCCCGTCTTTCCATGCAAAAGAGCAAGTACCGCATCCTGGTTTTCCAGACCGGCATAATAAACGCCGGCGTATCCGCGGGGAACCGTTCCAGCGACCGGAAGCCGTGGCATGGATAAATCTTTTTTGGAAAAAACGGATTCGTCATCCCACGTATTGAGGTGGTAGGCCTGGTAGGCCTGTACCTCATAGGCTACAGAATGCGCCATATCCGGAATGTACTCATGCCCAGTATTATCTCCGTTTGCCGGAGAACAAGCATTCAGAAGTACCACAGCCAATAAGGCAAGGAATATGTATTTTAAATTTTTCATGCGCTGTCTATTTCAACGATGCCAGTTAGAGTTGTTTGGAATTCACTTCAGACGCTCCGCTCGCCGCAAAGAAGGCTTTTAGCTTGCCTATCTCCTCATCTGCGGATTCCGTTACATCAAAAGCAATACAGAATTTGTCGTCGGTGATACGATCATGCAGTACCGGATTCGTTACGCCGGGGCCTTGTCCGTTTACCGTAAAGTAAGAAATGACCATTCCCACCGCAGCAAATAATACCGTTAACTCGAACGTGATCGGGATAAAAGCAGGCACAGACCAATAAGGTTTGCCTCCGAAAATAATCGGCCAGTCACGCGTGAAAATCCAGGTCATCGACAGGAATCCAAACAAGGCACCGATGGCGCCATAAATAAAACCAGCGATGTGGATACGGCTTTCCGACAGGTGGAGTGCTTCATCAAGCCCATGCACCGGGAAAGGGGTAAATACATCCATAATATCCAGGTGGTCTGCTTTTGCCTGGTGCACGGCGTGCAGCAAATCTGCTTCATCATCGTACAATCCAAAAAGCACTTCTTTATTTGATGTTTTCATCTGCCTACGGGTTATCAGATTTTAAATCAGCGAATGATTAGTGTCCTGCGTGCGCTTTTTCCGCCGCCTGCTTACGAGCCACTTCCGGGCCGCTATATTGGTCGCCTGCCTGCTTCAGGATACTCTTTACCTCTGCGACAGCTACCACCGGAGCAACCCGGGTGAACGTCAAGTAAAGCGTAAAGAACAAGCCCAGCGTACCGATGAAAATACATACCTCTACCCAGGAAGCAGAGTAATAACTCCAGCTCGAAGGCAAATAATCGCGAGAAAGCGTAGAAGCAATAATCACGAAACGCTCAAACCACATACCGATATTCACGAAGATAGACATCACGAATGTCCAGTAAATACTGGTACGCATCTTCTTACTCCAGAACAACTGTGGAGACAGTACGTTGCAGGACATCATACCGATGTAAGACCAGAAATAAGGCCCCATAACCCGGTTGTAGAAGGCAAACTGCTCATAGATATAGCCAGAATACCAGGCGATGAACAACTCCGTCAGATAGGCAACCCCTACAACGGTTCCTGTAACCAGGATTACCTTGTTCATACTGTCGATGTGCTCCAGCGTGATGTAGTCTTCCAGGTGTAGGACTTTCCGCGTAATTACCATCAGCGTCTGCACCATGGCAAAGCCGGAGAACACCGCACCCGCTACAAAGTAAGGCGGGAAAATCGTGGTGTGCCAACCCGGAATAACCGATGTAGCAAAGTCAAAGGATACGATCGTGTGTACGGAGAGTACCAGCGGTGTGGCCAGACCAGCCAGAATCAGCGATAAGCTCTCGAAGCGCTGCCAGTGTTTTGCAGAGCCTGTCCACCCAAACGAAAAGATATTATATACCTTTTTGCGAAGTCCTTTGGAACGGTCGCGCAAGGTAGCGAAATCCGGTACCAGACCCGTGTACCAGAACAACAGAGACACCGTCAGATAGGTCGAGATAGCAAAAACGTCCCACAACAGCGGGGAGTTGAAGTTTACCCACAACGGACCGCGCGTGTTCGGATACGGGAAGATAAAGAAGCCCAACCACAGACGCCCCATGTGAATCAACGGGAATTGCCCCGCACACATAACGGCGAAGATAGTCATGGCCTCTGCCGCACGGTTTACACCCGTACGCCAGCGCTGGCGGAACAGCAACAGAATGGCAGAAATCAGCGTACCGGCGTGGCCGATACCTACCCACCAAACGAAGTTGGTGATATCCCATCCCCAGTTAATGGTTCTGTTAAGATGCCAAGAACCAATTCCTTTCCAGATGGTCCAGGTAACACTGAATACATACAGGGAGAGAGCGGCTACCGAAACGATAAACGCAATCATCCATGCTTTGCTGGGCGTACGCTCGGTAGGCCCGCAAATGTCTTCCGTGATGTCGTGGTAAGTTTTGTTACCTGTAATTAGTGGTTGTCGAATTGCAGAAACTGCAGCGCTCATACGTTTGAATTTATAGATCGCGGGTTAGCGATTCGTTCTGTGTCTTAGATTTATGCATCCAGCGTTTCGTCGCGGTTAATCACTTTTGCCTGGTAATTCACGGAAGACTGTACGTTGATTTCTTCCAGTACGATGTAGTTCAGTGGGTTCTCCAAGCGCTGATTCAAGGTGTTTGTCTTGTCGTTTCGGTCACCGAATACGATTGCACCTGTGGGGCAGGCTGTTTGGCAGGCCGTTTTTACATCCGTTTCCTGCAACATACGTCCTTCCCGCTTGGCAGTGAGCTTACCCTCCTGGATACGCTGTACGCAGAAGCTACACTTCTCAATTACCCCTCTGGAACGAACCGTTACATCTGGGTTGAGCACCATGCGAACCAGGTTGTCGGCCATATAGGGCTTATCCAGACCGGCTACCACCTCATTTTCATTGTAGCCAAACAAGTCGGCAGTCGTGTAGTCGAGCCAGTTGAATCGACGAACTTTATACGGGCAGTTGTTGGCGCAGTAGCGTGTTCCGATACAGCGGTTATAGGTCATCTGGTTGAGGCCCTCCGAGCTGTGTGGGGTAGCGGCTACCGGGCACACGTTTTCACACGGTGCGTTATCGCAGTGCTGGCACATCATCGGCTGATAGACCACATTCGGATTCTCGTAATCTCCGTAGAAGTAGCGGTCAATGCGCAACCACGTCATTTCGTGGTGCCGGGCTACCTCATATTTACCTACTACCGGTACGTTGTTTTCCGCTACACAGGCTACCTGGCAAGCACCGCAGCCGATGCATGCATTCAGATCCACATGCATAGCCCACCAATGTCCCTGGCTATAGGTATTAGCTACATATTCATCGAATGGATAGAGCGTATTTTTGTTGAGCTTGTCGGCTTCCGCGCGTTTCTCGTGGATGTGCTCCGTAAGCTCTTTCAGCTCCGACAGATTGCCCTTATAGATAATAGAACGATCGACGATTCCGCCTTGGAATCCTGCGCCCAGTGTCATGGATGTTTTTTCATCCACATTGATTTGCTCTCCGCTCTTAGGGTCTTTACCCGTAACCCCCATAGAATGGTGGTATTGTACACAGGCAAACCACTTTTCGTCCTCTACGGGATCCGATACATTTACGGACGTAGCATAATATTGCGTATTCCCATTGGCATCGATGGTACACATGGGGTACACGTTCGCTCCGATTTGAGAACCGGTTGCTTTTCCTACCGCGCCGGCCATTTCACGGCCATAACCCAAGGCAAGGGCTACGGAATCGGTGGGCTGACCAAACTGGCGCACGGCCGTTACGGTTACTTTTTTGCCCCCTACTTCCACCTCTACGATATCGGCATGGCCGTAAGCCTCCCGCTTATTGAGGTCTTTGAGCGAGCTAAATTTGTTGCCTCCATCCCACATTACCGGGATAGCGAGGTAGTTGCCCCAGGCTGTGCGGGCGATAGGATCCGGCATTTCCTGCAACCATGGGTTGTTGGCATATTGACCAGCGCCCATGTTGACGGTTTCGTAGAAGCTGATTTCCAGCTCGCTGGAAGACGGCTTACGCACCTGTGAAGCAGCCAGTGAAATATCTCCACCGAAGGAAAACTCAGGGAATGCAGGCTGGGGATTCTCGAATACACCATCGTGCAGCGCGCTGTCCCAGAATGCCTGGAACGTAGCGAAACGCGTTTGTTTTGGGAATACATTCGCTTCCCAGTTGGCTTTGAGGTATTCGAACATAGGCTGGTCGGCATCTGCCATCAGCTTGGCGCTTCCTGCCCAGGTAAGCAGGGAAATCTCCGTTTGTCTGGTATTGAACAGCGGGGCAATCGTTGGTTGAATCAGGCTTAAATGACCGCGCTTTGGCTCGGCGTCGCCCCAGCTTTCCAGCCAGTGATGGGTAGGTGCAACATAATCGCAGCGCACGGCAGTTTCGCTGGGCGTTCCGGAGAACGACACTTTCAGCTTGACCTGGGCAAGTGCTGTCTGGAAGTCAGCCGAGTTGGGCAAATCCCAGGCGGGGTTTGCCCCATCCAGGAAGAACACGGCATCCACCGCACCGGCCTTCATATCTTTGATAAGCCCTTGAATTTGCTTGTCGATACCTTGGCGCTGCAAGGAAGGATTAGCGAAATCCATGGTGTTGCCGTAGCTGTCGAGCATATTGTTGATGGCATTGACCAGCACCTGCTCTCCGAGGTTGTTGGAGCCGGAAACGACCAAAGCCGTGCCGCGGTTTTGCCACAACTTCTGCGCAACTTTACGGATTTTAGCTGCTTTTTCAGCTGCCAGCGCCGGGGCGTTCACCGCCGGGCCGTTGCTTTTCTTAGCAATCTCGTTGTAGAGTACAACAATAGCAGCCCCCATCTCTGAAGGCTTGATAAGAATACGGTTATCAGCGTTGGATCCCGTCAGGCTCATGTGGCTTTCCACTTGCACATGATGGGACATTTTAGCTTTTTTAGTATCGGTAATTTTCCGGTTGACGACATATTGTGCCGCAAATTCAACGGGAGAAACCCAGGTGCCGAGGAAGTCGGCATCAAAGCTCACGATGACGGATGCCTTATCGAAGGCATAAGCAGGAACCACCGCCTGCCCAAAGCAAAGGGCATTGGCTTCGAGTAAGGCGGAGCTGGAAACCGGGTCGTAGGTCACCACCTCTGTATTCGGATAGCTCGCTTTGAAATCAGCGATAGCTTGTTTGGTCGTCGGACTGAGGAGGGTGTTGCCCACGATGCGAATACGGCTCTCTGCCGACAACGCGCCTTTTACCGCTTTATCCAGGGCATTCCATCCGCCAGACAAGGTTTTTAGCTTGCCATCTGCTCCTTGTGCCGGGCCGCTCAGGCGGCTCGTATCATATAGGCTCAGAACGGAAGCCTGGGCGCGGGCACTGGTACCCCCCTTCGTTACGGAAGAAAGAATATTTCCCTCGATCTTGATAGGTCTTCCCTCGCGGGTTTTTACCAGCACCGAGCAGTAATCACCGCCCTGTACAAACGAAGAAGCGTAATACGTAGCCACCCCCGGAACAATTTCATCCGGCTTAACCACAAAAGGAATAGCTTTCCGCACGGGGATTTCGCAGCTCGCTGCCACGGTAGCAGCTCCCAGGCTGAAGCCCAGATACTTGAGGAAGTCCCGGCGGTTGGACTGCAGAGCAGGGGCATCTTCACGGGTAATCTCTTCCGTCAGGTTACCGGCGAACTCCTGGCGGGCTAAGTCTTGCAAAACCGGGTCATTGGTAATAGATTCTACGCCTACCCAGATTTCTTTATTTTGATCTTTCATTGGATGAATTTCAAATAATGGACAAACAACATTTAAGCGAACAGGAAATTAATAGTGGCATTTTTGGCATTCCAACCCGCCAATTTCTTCCACTGTTACCTTGTCGCGTTCACCGCGTGCGAGTTCCTTCTGAAACTTTGAATAAGACTTATAGTATTCGTTTTCCGTGAATTTTACCGGTGTTTGGCGGTGGCAGTTGATACACCATCCCATGGAGAGCGGAGAGTACTGCTGCACCAATTCCATCTTTTCAACTGGTCCGTGGCAGGTCTGGCAGGCGAGTTTGCCGACCGATACGTGCTGGGCGTGGTTGAAATAGGCGTGGTCGGGCAGGTTATGGATACGTACCCACTCGATAGGGCCCTGAATTTTCTTGTCGCCCGTTTTCTTATCCGTGAGCGCAGCTACTATCGCGTCCCATTGGTCGTTGACCACTTTTTCACCTACGGCATCCAGGCCACCTTTTTCGACGACATAGTTATCGGTAATCCATTTCTTATAGACTTCCTCAATCTGGTCGTCGCTCATCTGGTTGTAGTTTTCGATATACTTGCCCGTGCTGGGGTCATAGCCCACTGAAGCGAAAATCTTTGTCAATTCCGCCGTTCCATAGGTTGAACCCACTTTGATGGCGTTGTGGCAATTCATACACGTGTTGGCTCCAGGGATGGACGAGTGCTTCGAACGGCGCGCACTGTCGTGGCAGTAGTTGCAGTCGATTTTGTGCAATCCGGCGTGGGTAGCGTGCGAAAACTTGATAGGCTGCTGCGGAGCATAGCCTTGCTGACGACCCAGGCTAATCGCATTGTTGACGGTGGTATAACCGCCTAATACCACAATAGCGAAAATAACGAAGGCGATTACCCCTTTGCTGGTGAGGGTCTCCGTGAGGGTCTTGCGGCGTACCGAGGTATCGCCATCCTTGATAAGGAGGAGGTAGTTCAAATTGGAGAGCACCCGGGCGAGAATCAGCGCGAGCACTGCCAACACTACCGCCAGTACAGAATAAAGAAGCGTGTTGTCTTTCTCCTCTACTGCATTCGCTCCGGCTGCAACGGCAGGTTGAGCAGGAGCAGGGGCACAGCTCCCATCGTAGGTGCACTGGATGTAGGCGAGGATATTCTCGATTTCCTCGTCTGTCAGGTTGAAGTTGGTCATCACGGTTGGTTTCCACTGATTCCAAACTTCATTGGCACGCGGGTGGCCACTGGCGATAAGCGCCTGGGAATTGCGAATCCAGGAATACAAATCTTCCTTAGGAAAAGCAGCCCAACGCTCCTGCGTCCCACCAAGCGCAGGGCCGGTGAGATTATCCTTCATGTTTTTGTTGTGGCAGGTGGCGCAGTTGTTCTTAAACAGCGTTTTTCCTGCCTCGATATCTGCTGTTGCCCCGTCTTGGGCGCTGAGCAGTGTGGACGTCCACAATAGGGCGATTAAAAGCAAAAACCTGCTAGTCAGAGACTTGTACCTCATTTTATCTTTCATTTATTGGATGCTGATTCAAAGTGGGTATTCCTGTCATTTTTATGTCAGCGCAAATATATAACTGCAGCGATATTTTTAACAAAGTTTTCACAAACGAACACATTATTTAGATAAAATCTAAATTTTTTGAAATCACAGAAAAAAAGCCTACAAAACCGGTATAGAATTGGGTTGTCGTCTTTTTGAAAAGCAGATGGCATACTTTTTTCATTTTTCCAAACCAGTTAAACGGAAACGGCCGCCGGGATATGGGGCCATGGGTCATACCCTTCCAGTCGGATATCTTCAAAATCGAAGGAAAACAGGGTGTTTACCTCCGGATTCAGGTGTAGGGAAGGGAGCGGACGGGGCGCCCTTTCGAGTTGCACGGCGGCCTGCTCCAGATGGTTGCGGTAGAGATGCAAATCCCCGAACGTATGAATAAACTCCCCTGCTTGTAGGTTGCATACCTGTGCCATCAGGTGGGTGAGCAGGGCATAGGAAGCAATATTGAAAGGAACCCCCAGAAAGGCGTCTGCCGATCGTTGGTATAGGTGGCAGGATAGTTTTCCTTCGGCTACATAAAACTGGAACAGCGCATGGCAGGGCGGCAAACCGGATTTCAGCATGGTGGGAATATCTTTCGGGTTCCAGGCTACCACCAGGAGCCGCCGCGAATCCGGGGTATTCCGGATGCCATCCAGTACCTCTTTTATCTGGTCCACTCCCTCAAAATTCCGCCATTGGTGTCCGTACACGGGGCCTAGGTCTCCCCAGGTTGCTGCAAAAGCAGGATCTGCCTTCACTTGCTCCACGAATGCGCCCATTTTCGCTTTCCAGGCCGGGCTGTATTTGGGATAGGCGCCGTCCTGGCCGGTAGCCTGCAACCAATGCTGAAAGGGCCACTCATTCCAAATATTCACCCCATTCTGCACCAGATAGCGAATATTGGTATCGCCGTTCAAAAACCACAACAACTCATACACGATGGATTTGAAATGCAGCTTTTTGGTAGTGAGCAGGGGAAAACCCTCGCTCAGGTCAAAACGCATTTGGTATCCAAACACACTGCGCGTGCCGGTACCTGTTCGGTCTTCCTTATCTACCCCCTCGCGCAGTATATGCTGGAGGAGCGCGTGGTATTGGCGCATACTAGCTCTTTTTACGAAACCCGCTTTTTCATTGGTAATTTCCGAGGGATACCCCGAAGGAAGCCATCTGTACGTTCGTTCGGTTTTCGGCAGACCGCTCCCGGATAACTGGTACAAAGCTATGGCATAACATTGGAAAAATCGGCCATTGGATAAATTTTAAAAGGGCAATCGACCTAAAGAAGGTGTTTTTATAAAACCGACCATCCGCCTTGCTGTTATTATATCCGAAATACCGGGAAAATTAATCCCATAGTTAAAAAATTGTCGAAATTTAGCGATTCATACAAAAGCACATATTAACCATACCGACATGGCATATTCCAGTTTGAGAGACTGCGTGCTCGATTTGGAGCGCACCGGTCAGCTCATCCGGGTGCGGGAAGAAGTAGATCCCAACCTGGAAATGGCCGAGATTCACCGCCGGGTGTTCGATGCGCAAGGGCCGGCTCTCCTATTTGAACGAGTCAAAGGAAGTCCTTTTCAGGCCGTTTCAAATATTTACGGGACCTTTGCACGCACCGAGTTTATTTTCCGGGATACGTTGGAGCTCATGAAGCGGGTCATGGAATTAAAGGTCGATCCGGCTCGCTTTTTACGCCGTCCCGGGCGTTATCTGCGCGCGCCCCTGGCTGCATGGAATGCCCTGCCGGTGCGCAGCCTCGCGCCGCCTGTCAAATACGGAAAAACGAGTATAGACCAATTGCCTCTCATAAAATCCTGGCCTATGGACGGGGGTGCATTTGTTACCCTGCCACAGGTTTTTACGCTGCCACCGGGAGAGACGAATGTACTGAAATCGAACGTCGGGATGTATCGCATACAGCTCAACGGCAATGCGTACCAAACTAATCGCGAAATCGGGCTGCATTATCAGATTCACCGAGGGATAGGGGTTCATCATACGCAGTACAATGCATCAGATACAGCCTTCCGCGCGTCTGTTTTTGTGGGCGGTCCGCCCTCGCATGCCTTTGCAGCCATCATGCCCTTGCCGGAAGGGATGTCGGAGCTCTTGTTTGCCGGTATGCTCGGAGGACGGCGATTCCGATACGCGCGACACCAGGGGCATATCCTCTCCGCCGACGCAGATTTTGTAATCACCGGAACCATCCGGAAGGGCGAGAAAAAACCGGAAGGACCTTTTGGCGACCACCTCGGGTATTATTCGCTGACACACGATTTTCCGGTGCTGGATGTAGCCGATGTATTTTACCGAAAAGATGCGCTCTGGCATTTCACCGTGGTGGGCAGACCGCCCCAGGAAGATTCCAGCTTTGGGTATCTCATCCATGAAATCGTACGCGAACTCACGCCCCAGGAATTTCCGGGTATCCTCGAAATCAACGCCGTAGATGCCGCTGGCGTACACCCGCTCCTACTGGCCATTGGCAGTGAGCGGTATATGCCGTTCCGCGAACGGCAACCGGAAGAAATCCTAACGCAGGCCAACCATATCCTGGGTTCTGGGCAGACTTCGCTGGCCAAGTTTTTGTTTATAGCAGCAGCGGGCGACCGTCCAAACCTGCATACCCACGATATAGCGGGGTATTTCCGGCATGTCCTCGAGCGGGTGGACTGGCGCAGGGACCTCCACTTCCACACCCGCACCACGATAGATACGCTGGATTATTCCGGCTCTGGCTGGAATGCAGGCTCAAAAGTAGTCGTCGCCTGCTGTGGGGCTCCCCGCCGGACACTCCGTGCCGAGCTACCAACAGGATTTTCGTTGCCGGATGGATTTTCAAAGCCCGTTTTTGCCGGGCCGGGGATGTTGCTCGTTTCAGGACCCGCCTTTTCCGGCCAACAGGCCTATGCCGACGCCGCTACCCTCTCGAAACACCTCGAGCAGGTGCCTATGGATGAAATTCCGCTGGTAGTCCTTTGCGACGACAGCTCCTTTGCAGCGGCTACGCTATCCAATTTCCTGTGGGTTACCTTCACCCGAGCTAATCCATCCCACGATATCCACGGAGTGCGCAGCTTTACCGAATTCAAACATTGGGGCTGCGAGGGGGCGCTGATTATCGATGCCCGCAAAAAACCACACCACGCGCCGGAGCTAGTAGGCGACCCGCAAATACAGGAACGAGCCGATCGCGTTTTTCAGGCAGGAGCCTCTCTATCCTCTTTGAAACTGTAACCCTGAGACCATGTTTGCATCACAGCGCAACCCGACCGAATTATTACCCGAGCACCTCGATGCGTACCTGGCTCATGGCTGGTACCGGATGGGACAGGGTATTTTTACGACCCACTTCCTCACCTTCCAAGGTGATTTTTTTTCGGCACTGTGGCTGCGCCTGCCGCTGGAAGGCTATACCTTCAAAAAACGCACCGCCCGCTTGATCCGTCAAAACCTGGCGCGGTTCCGATGCGAGTTTCATCCGGCTTCGATAGATGATGAAAAAGAAGCACTATATCAGCTTTACCGGGAGGATTTTCCCGCTCCCCTTTCAAATAGTTTGTCACAATCTCTGCTCAACGGGCAGAATAAAAATATTTTTCAGACTCTGGAATTTAGGGTTTATGACGGCCAAAAATTAGTCGCGCTGAGTTATTTCGACCTCGGGGTGAACAGCTCGGCCAGTATTTTGGGGATTTACCACCCCGGATACAAAAAGGATAGCCTGGGCTTTTTTACCATGCTCATGGAAATTGTTTATTCGATGGAACGCGGTTTGCATTATTTCTACCCGGGCTATGTAGCACCCGGCTATCCGCGCTTCGATTACAAGCTCCGCATCGGCGAAGTAGAGTACCTCAGCATGGACAAGGGAACCTGGAAGCCCTACCACACGCTAGACCCTTCGGAAGTTCCGCTTCAGAAGATGAAAGATAAGCTCCGGGATCTTATTAATACCCTGAATGAAGCGGGTATTCCCACGTGTTTGTATTATTACACCCTTTTTGAATCAAACCTGCTCGGATTCTGGCCCAGTGCGTTTCTTGATTATCCGGTGATTGCCATGGTTGAGAATTCCACCCCGAGTATGCAGCACTATGTACTGGTATTCGATCCAAGGGCCAACCAGTTTAATTTATTGGAATGTACCGATCTCTCCTCGGATACCGGGATAGTACTACGAAAAAAACCGAATTCCCCTCATACCGATATGGCCTATTTCAACGAATTGCTGGAAGTGAAGGAGTTGATTGGAAGTACCTCTGATTTCGGGACACTTGTTTCGAAAATCAGGGGAATACAGGAGTTCTCCGGCTCGAATTAGTCGTGTTTTTTGTGGGGGGAAACGCAATGAAAAGCTATGCCCATTTGCTGCCATGGCTTGATTCGCAACGGCAGAGGTTTTGAATATCTTTGTTGCTGCCAAAAACGACCAGAATATCCCCTTCTTCAAACCGGGTGTCCGGCCGCACGACCCCTTCGGAAAAGAACGTCACTTTGTTAATACCCAGCACGTTTCGCTTGAGTCGCTTGCGAATAACGGTTACGATATTCAGGTTGAACATTTTTCGCAAATCGACCTCCAAGACGGTTTTGCCAATAAACTGGGCGGGCAGTTCCAGCTCGACTACGGAATGGTTGGAGTCGAGGTCGAATGTTTCGATGACACTTTTGAGATTCAGTTTTTTTGCCAGTCGCTCTGCGGCATCCTGCTCAGGGTGCAGAATATGGTCGATGCCCATTGCTTCCAATACCGTTTCGTGGGTAGGTGAAATCGATCGGCTAATGACCTTTGGAACCCCCAATGTTTTCAGGTTGGCGGTAGTGAGTATGGACGCGCCTTCGTTTTCCCCTATCCCGACAATAGCCACGTCGGTATCGCGCAAGGGGAGGTTACGCAGGGCGACCAGGTTGGTAGAGTCCAGGCAAATAGCATGGGTTACCTGATCTTTGAGCAGCTCCACTTTGTCATTGCTTTTATCGATAGCAATCACTTCATGGCCCATCTCGGTGAGTTGCAATGCCAGCGCAGCTCCAAAATTTCCAATGCCGAAGATGATGATTTTCATGAGGGCATTAATTGTTCAGTTGATGATGACGGATTCTTGTGGATAGCGGTAAGGCAGGCTTTTCACCTGGCGCAACATACCTATCAGAATGTTTAGCGCGCCTACTCTTCCTATAAACATAACCACAATTAATACATATTTGCTAAAATCACTCAGCTTTGGAGTAATTCCCAGGCTGAGGCCAACGGTACTGTATGAGGAAAACACCTCAAAAGCTATATCCAGAAATCCCATTTGGGGCTCTGCAGTAGATACGAGGAGGATTCCGATTCCGATAATAATAAGCGACAAGCTAATA
>Ga0172367_10006730_pt1 | contig 13399 bp, 14 predicted proteins | sample Lak10m_FD_114542 | JGI IMG/M metagenome (GOLD analysis project Ga0172367, IMG submission 114542) | Freshwater microbial communities from Kabuno Bay, South-Kivu, Congo - kab_022012_10m | ecosystem: Environmental > Aquatic > Freshwater > Lake | place: Democratic Republic of the Congo: South-Kivu...
ATTTCATTGAAAGAATTCAAAGTAAAACTTAGAAAATTTCGGAGTATCGAATATGAAAAAGATTCTGGCAGTATAGCCAAAGAATTATTTGAAACTACTCCTGAAGGACTCCAATTAACAGAAATAGTCAACCTTATATTTGAAAGATGCAAAATAACAGAGATTACTTCATGTTTACAAGCTTTTTTGACTCTACATTCATCTTTTACATTACCTCCTTATGATGACATACGTAGAAGAATTTTTGAAGACAAAGAACATACGCTCAATAATAATTTGATTATAGCCTCGCTCAAGGAGCATGGATTAGAAGCGGACGAAGAAAAACTAACTGCTTGTTACGATATAGCTTACCGTTTAAACCATCCTTACATTTATCCTCTATCTCAAACACCAATTCCACCAACTGACTACAGTTTGAATTTTCTATGGGTAAATCTTAACCCTCAAGATCGCATCAGTGATTCAGCTCAAAGCATTTTTGGAGATGGACTAAACCCATTTGAAAATGCAGATTGTATCAAAAGTAAAGAAGCCTTAAAAGCTTTTCAAGAAAAGGAAGAAAATCAGGAAGATTGGAAAAATATTAAAAAAAGCTTTGCTTACCGAATTTCTAAATGGGCAGATGTTAATCCAGAGGCTCAAATAAACCTATGGTATGATAGTGCCCTTGTTACTCAACAAGCTCAAAAAATGACTTTTGAGATGATGAAAAGTATTTCTGAGTCAAGAGGAGTTAACCTGAAGTTAAGAGATATTCGCGATCTTTCTAATATTTCAGGTGAAATAAAAAATTCGCTACATCCTGGCACACAAGTTTATTTTAGAGTCGATATACTCAAAGCTCTCATTGCCGATCATATGATTGGATCTGAAGAAAGTCCCAAATATTGCATTGTCTCCGACATTGATGTACAACCAATGCCTCCTCAGCAAATGTTTGATCAGCGTACTGTAGATTATCTTTCTTCTGCTGGATACGTTTTCAATCGAGTAGGTTTAGATAACTTTGAAAACAGCTTTTTTATCTTCAATAAAGGAAATGAATTGCTTAAAACGGTTCATTATAACACTATTATAGAGGCAACTGAGATTAATATCAGATCTCAACATGGCATAGATCTCAGGGAAAGAATCAATCCTGAATATGTTCTAGATGCACAATGTGTTTTTAGGAAATACTCCGATTTTCGCGAGAAAATGAAAGAATCATTTGACTATTCAAATCAGCCGCGAAAAGTGGTTAAATGTCCAAAAAGTCAGTTTAATTTCGGGGGGAGTTTCCCAGACTCTGCCTACCAAAAAGAGCGATTTGGTTTTAATGGAAAAAGTACTATTCCTTACACTGAATTTGGAAGAGCCCTTTCTTATGACGAGAACTGGGCTAGAGTTCGAAAATGGGAAGCTGAGCCACTACCACCTCTTTAGTTGAAAGGAATATGCTAGCGAAAAATTATTAGAAAAATTCTCCCCTAACATAGAGCCATTTGCCATTTACTTTTTCAAAATAACTTTTTTCAGTAAATGAAGCATCTTTTTTACCCTGGCTAAGATGGGCGGCAAAGGTGACCGTTGCTGTGGCTTCTTTTTCATTACACTCAAGAATATCTAAACCATTAAATTCTGTATGAGATGAAAACTCAGATATATTTTTCGCCCACTTTAAAGCATCCTTCTCAAATTGAGAATTAGCCCGATGTGTGGTATCCATTATATATTGAGGAAGACATAAAGCATACCCTGAAAATCTTGATCGCATAAGCTGCAAAGCTGTATCAGGATTTTTACCGGTGTGAAATGGTTTGCAGCAAACTTCATATTGTTTACCACTTTTACAAGGACAGTTCATTTCATTTTTCATGAGTATACTATACTCCTTTTCTTATTATAAGCATACAGTTCACCTATAAGATAGCCAATCATAGAAAGGATGATACTGCCTACCTCTTTTGGGATTTTTATTGGATATATGCGAAATAGGATAAAGCCTAAGGCTCCAAAGAAGATGGAGATAAGCGCAGCCTCAAAATTCCCCTTCTTCTTGAAGAGGGCAATAAAAATAGAAATGAAAAGACAGCTCACTGAAAGTTCATAGCTTTGGATGAGAAGATCGACAATATTATTAAAGTAAAACGCAAAAAAAATCGCAGCAATTGAAATGACACATGTGATTGCTTGTACAATACGCATCGAGTTCTTTTGCTGAAAAATAGCCAGCTTGAAGTCGCTAGTAATATTAGAACTGATGGCATTTATCAAAGATGTCGCGGTAGAAATAATTGCTGCAATTACAGCACATCCCACCAAACTTGCGATCCACGGTTTGGTAGTTTTTGCAACAGCAGTCAATAATACACTACTTCCAGGAGAGATCTTTAATTCCATCGCTTTTGCCAAGCAGCCAAAAAAGACTGGGACTACACAGACAATCAAAGTAATAATCCCCGCAAAAAAGGAGGCTCTTGAAACAATTTTAGTAGAGGCACCTGCAAAACAACGCTGCCCAATATCTTGCTCAATCACCATAAAAAGTAAGGGCATCAAAAGCCACCCGCAAAGTTTTGTGGATACTTTTTCAAAATTTTCTAATTGAAATGTTGGCATAGCAATTATTGATGGATCTGAATAAAGCACGAATCCAAAACAAAGGAGAAATACTACTGAAAAAAACGCCGCCTGTACTTTATCTGTTGAAATAACAGCCCTCAACCCACCTTGTGCTGTATATATGATAACAATTGCCCAAAATGTGATGAACAAAGGGGTGTTGTTCACTCCAAGACTCCCTAAAAACTTAGCCGAAGCGATAATTTGCGCCACAAGGATCATAAATAAGGAAATGATAGATAAAATGGATGCAACTTTTCTAAGCATAAAAGAGCGATAAACCACCTCAAAAATTTGAGCTACGGTCAACACCTTAAATCCAGCTAGTTTTTTCCCAACTCCAGCGCCCAAAAGAATCAACCCAAGGGCCACCCCAAGAGGATATAAAAGCACTGGCCAGCCATATACAAAGGCTTCATCAGCAGCACCAAGAACAACCCCTCCCCCAACTTGTGTGGCAAGAAAGGTCATCATTAATGGGAATAAACGTACACTTTTCCCAGCCAAAAAATAATCCTCTTGTCCCTCAAGGTTCATAGAACCTCTTCTTCCAACATACCAATACACCAACTGAAGGCTAAAAAGCATAGGTATAAAAATGTAAATATTCATTTTATGTTTCTCCGAATAAAAAATTAAAAAGTTATTAATATGCTAAACATTCTTTTCAAGCATATTGGATCTGTAAATTCTAATTTTCAGATCGATTAATGGGCAAAATAAGTGTGATGATGGAGAAGAAGGGAAAGGGCAGGCAGAAGATTAAGCGTATCTCTTGAGCGTAATGTTTTCATATGTTTCTCCAAAATGAGGTGTATTTTTGCAATTCATTACAAAATATACAACTATTATGAACAAATTTCATGATTTCTTACAAGTGATTTCGGAGGAGAAATCTTATACTAGACATTCATTTCTGCAATGTATTTTGAAATATTCTTTATATTACATTTCTGTTTGTACTTTGATTGCTTCTTTAAGTGCAGAATCAGCTACCTCATAATCCCCTTGAAGTGAGCAGGCGCTCATTTTTTACTATTGTTTTAGGGCCATGACCTGGGTAAATCACCGTATCAGGTGGAAGTAGGGCAAGCTTAGCCAGACTTGATCTCATACGTTCCGGCTCACCGGTTGCAAGTAAGATAGATCCCATCCCATGTTTAAATATCGTATCCCCTGAAATAAGTAGCTTTTCCTGCGGGCAATAAAAGCAGCAACTTCCTGGGCTATGCCCTGGGGTGTGAATCACTATAAATACGCGATTAAAAGCTGATAAAGAGAGATTGTCTGAAAGGATGAAATCAGGTTTGGTTCCTGTAAATGGCTCAAACATCATCGGTACCTTATCACTTCCAGGGTGCTCTAAATTACCTCGATCTTCCTCATGGATATATACGGGTATATTGAACCTTTCTTTAACGATAGAGACATTTCCTATATGATCCCAGTGCGAGTGCGTTAGCCAAATCGCAGTTGGTCTAAGCTTCTTTTTTTCTAACTCCGTAACAAGGGTCTTAAAACTATCAAAACCTGGATCAATAATCACCGCTTCCTTTGTATTCTCAGAATAAAGAATGTAAGTATTTGTATCTAATGGCCCTGTAGCAAAACAAAATATATTCATACTAAGAATTTAAGCAAACAGACTATTTTAACTCAAGGTGATTGAAAAAGTAAGAAAAGTTTTATACAATTCTATGAATCCAATTGATACGAAATAGTGATAAAATGTAAAGTATCCTTTCATAGGACAGTGTCCTGATCTAAAAAAGAAAATACTTCATACTGAAGCTCTTTTCAAGAGATTGAAAAACTGGGAGACTTACCCCCCAGTTTTATAAATCTTATTACTTACCGATAGCTTTTTAGCCTAGTGAGATATAGCATTTGTTCGGAACTTTACGTTGATCAATGATCGCATTTCTAAGAGCAGAAACAGCCACCTCATTAACGTCTGCAATCTTTTGTTTGATGTAGTACTCCCACTCACCTTCTCCAAGCAACCCTGGATTACTATTGCAATCAAGATAGATCACCCTTACCTTTTCAAGAGAGGCTGGTTTATCAGATGATACAGTAGAGATTGCATGAAATACACGGCAAGCACCTTCTGTGTATAACGCAACAACGTTTTCCTCTCTTATAAATCTTATAACATCAGCAAGGTTATTTCTTGTAAATGTTAATTCTGGAAATGTAGTTATTGCTGAAATACTTGTGGACATAATTTTTCTCCTTGTTGTTATTATTATGTTTGTGAAAAAACAGCTATAATTTTACTAAAAAAAAATAAATTTGCAATAAAATTTAAATGTTTTTCAACTAACTGCGCAGTTGGTCTAAGCTTCTTTTTTTCTAACTCCGTAACAAGAGTCTTAACACTATCAAAACCTGGATCAATAATCACCGCTTCCTTTGTATTCTCAGAATAAAGAATGTAAGTATTTGTATCTAATGGCCCTGTAGCAAAACAAAATATATTCATACGAAGAATTTAAGCAAACAGACTATTTTAACTCAAGGTGATTAAAAAAAGCTCACCTTTTGGTGAACTGTTGCCTGAATTTCCCCTTCCTCACCTTCTTCTAATTCAATCAAAAGCCTGGTTATATCGTATGAAGATCCAAGATCATCAAGGTTTACTTCTAATTTCTGACCGGAAACCTCGAAAAATATTTTCATTGTTTTAAGATCAGCTTCAGATAACGACAACTCTCTATAGGGCTTTGCAGGATTGAAAACTATTGGATACTTCCCATTTGCAGAGGGGTTTTCTTCTACATATCCAGATAAAATCCTTGGCATTGGGCCCTTGCCAAATTCAAACTCTACCGGACTTTCACTTCTAATAGTCGTATTTAATTCCACTTTCCAAGTACCTGCCATCTTTCCACCTTATTATTAAATCATTGAGCAAAAAACTTTATCATAAAATTTAGTTTAAATCAAACTGAAACGATTAAACATGTATAAAAAGGATTGCATACTATTACCAATACTTTTATATGGAAGTTTAGCAACAATGTAGCTACGTTTATTTATGCAAAATAGATATTTTTCACTACCTCTAACCCTTATAACCCTTTCATTGTCATGGTTATATACTGAGGAATCTAAGGTCAACATTCCTTACGTTTTAAAGGCAAGCTCTGAAAGTCAGATAGACTCATCAAAGCATCCTCTTATTTGCTTTGATGCAAAGGCTACAAGAGCACCAACTAAAAATTTGCGTTTAACGCAAAAAGATCATATTCCTATTGAACTTCTTGGGGAGGAGTCTGTTTGCTATCTAGAAGGTTATATTCAGGCATTAATTGATTCTGACTTCTATGAAACCTATGTCATTGTATCTGTAGATAAAGACAAAAATGTCTATTTATACAATCTTCCTTCAGATCTACGGATAAAAAATAGTATCATCTCCTTTGTGCAGGATTTACCAGGTATTGGCAAGGTTGTAGAAAAAGAAATAGATAAAAGTGTTGCAGACCGGGTACAGGAAAGGAGGGTAAATCTTAGCTTAACTGGCGTTTGGTTTCCTGAAAGTACCGTTTTATTTGAACCGCTTATTGCAAGTCCAAGAGATCCTGTCTATTCAATAGCTTATCGTTTTGGGGATTATGTACTTGCTAAAGATCAAATAGCTATATCTTTAGGGGATATTTTCCCTATCTACCGATTCTTCAACGTCTTTGGTGGTGATGTTCAAATAGATATTGGTGCCTGTATGTGGGCAAATTTTGACATGAATCCTACTAATCAGCCAAATGGTGAGTGGGCGGAGCTTGTAACTACAGATTACATACTTTCCATTCCAATCAGCTACTCTCGAAATAATTACTCTTTCCGACTTCGAGCTTATCACATCTCCTCTCATCTTGGAGATGAGTACATGGTGAATCAACCCGATGTCATTCGAACAAACCCAAGTTTTGAGGCCATCGACTTCTTCGGCTCTTTACAATTTAATCAAGCGTTACGTTTTTATTTCGGACCTGGTGTCATTGTAAACTATGACAACTCTTTTCCTATGGGCCGTTTTTATTTTGAATATGGGTTAGAATTTAGACCTCTGGTTCATAAATATAAACACCCTCGCCTTTACGGGTACCCTTTCTTTGCCCTTGATTGCCAAAACTGGCAAGTACACGACTATAGACCCTCTCTTACTACCCAGCTTGGATACGAATGGGCTAAGTATGAAAGAGCCGGAAGAAACTTTAGGGTCTTTTTTGAGTACCATAACGGCTATAGTGAAGGGCAATTTTTCGACCAAATCACTGAGTATTGGGCAATTAGGGGTGCTTGGGGATTTTAAACCTTCTATATCCAGTTTAAGCGCTAACCAGGGTTACATAGGGTAATAAAGAGTCTATATGATCATTTACATAATCCATTAAGAGTAAATAATCCTTTGGTATAAACTTTGGTTTTCCAATCCCGTGGAAAGAGCCTACTGCGTTTCCCACCAAATAGTTAGTTTTACCAGATAAGATCAGCTTCAAGTTAAATTCAAAATCCTCAAGACTATGATTATAGCTCGGATTAAATTTGCCCAAGTTTAAAAATAGATCTCTGTGTATCAAAAAGCACTCAATCGAATTACCCATCACCCCATTTACTATTTCATTTTTATAGGCAAAGGCTTTTCCAAACCCTTTTAGATCTAGTCCAAGTTCAGATCCCTCATCAGTTTCGAAAGAAAATAAATGTAATCCAAATTGTCTTACAGTTCGATTTTTTTGATGTGTTCTTATCCCCACACTACCACATGTTTCGGGATTTTTCAAATACGTATTAACCATTAAAGAAATGACATCATTTTCAAAAACAACATGTTGGGATAAAAAGACTACTAGATCACTTTCTATCTCTTCGGTCACATGATTCAAAATTTTTGCAATTTGATGTTGCGAGCTTTCAAATAGATTAAGATTTTTGTAACCTGCTGAAAATGTAAGAATTTCTGCTTTATCCTCAACTGTGGCATCATAAAGGGCAATGGTAACCTTAAAGTTTGTATACTTTGTTTTTATATAAATAGATTCTAAACAGGCAAATAACTCATCGACATTGTCTTTTACAGGGATAATCACATGTACAAGTGGCGACCTTTCTGTTTTCACTAAAAAATGATCTATAAACACCTGTGGTGTCATACGATAAGGTAAATCTTCATACTTATCTAAGAATTTTTTGTGGTTTTTTTCAAAATCTTCATCTTGTTCATCAAACGATTCTTTTACGATATCCACCCCAAAGATGACTCCAACTTTAACACCATTTTTATGGTTATTAATACAAAAATCAACATCAAAAAAACTATCTGCTAAAAACCTTTCATCAAATGTGCTGGCTAATCGATCTTTATGAACAGCCATCAAACTCCCCTCTAAGGAAATTACATCTAAGATCTTACCGTTAAAAGCTTCCCCAAAGCGATTCATGCAATCATCACTATATTTTTCATACCAAATGGTTCCACACAAAGGCTCTTCTTTTTCCCATAACATTCCAGATTTTGGAACAATCAGCGTTCCAAGTGTTCCGATAATACCATGGGAATTGATCGAAAACGTATCAATAATCACCCTAGCCCAATTCTCAGAGTAAATCGTTACCCCTTTTCTTAAAAAGACTATACATTCGTGGGCTGATTCTTTTAACGCTTTATTAAACCCCTTGGAAAGATCTTTACTTGAAACACAAACACACTTAACCTCTTCGATACCAGAAAGCTCGCGCATTTTATTTTCAAAGACCGGAATCTCTTGATCAGATTCATACACAAGGGTTATCAAACTACACCTCTTTTTTTAATAAAAAGAGCATAATTGATAATTAAATACCATTTTTTATTATAGATGATATTAGATCGTTAGAATAAAGAAACTTCTGCATATTTTCATACACTTTAAAATACCTACCATCTGGCCCTATAAGAAAAACCAATGGTTTTGTTTCAAGTAGACCACTTGCTCCATAAGCCGAAATGATATCGCCTTGTTCATCTGAAAGTAAGTCAAAAGATATCTGAAGTTTATCATAGAATTTGCGGTGATTTTCTACCGAATTGCGGGAGATCCCATAGACTACAAATTTATCATTCATCGATGTTTCAATAAGCTTTTGCATTTGCCGCAATTTTTTTTGAGAACTTACTGTAAAATTTCTTGGATAAAAGAATAACAGGACAAAAGATCCTTTATGAGCTGCAAGAGTATGGGTGAACCCTTCTTGATCTTTTAAACTGAAGGCAGGGGCATCATCCCCAACTTGTGGATGATTTGCAAACATTTGAATGAAAAAAAGTAAGATAATAAAATATCGCATAGCCCTGTAATACCCAGAAAAGTTATACTAACATTATGTTTTTAAAAGTAAAAGTAAAAGCTAATGCAAAAATAAATTCTATCGAAAAAATGGAAGGTGAGTTTTTAGTGGTGAAAGTAAAATCTCCTCGTGAAAAGGGGCTTGCAAATAAACATTTAATTCAAACCATTTCTGATGAATTCAAGATTCCCAAAAGCTCTATCGCTATCAAAACTGGCGAAACGTCGATAAGAAAAATTCTTGAAATTGATGATTTTTATGCAAACCTTGTATTTGATAAACTTTCATTCTTCACATGACTTTGATCTTCTTTAATTATACGTATTGGGTAGGCTTTAAGAGCCTCTTTACCTTGATATTTACAAGGTAAACAGCGCATGTTTTTAATGATTCTTGATTTAATAGAAGTAATTGACTCCTCTTTTAAGTCTAGTACATTATGCAAAAGTGGCTGCTTTTCTAATGAGGAATGAAATTTTCCGAAAATCGATTTTTTATCTAATGAAAAGATGTTTTCAGTAAGTATATCCCCAATAAACAACCCTTTATGGGAAAACCTATAGATTTGAAATTCAGAATCAAGCACCACTTGATTTCGATAATAATGATAAGAAACTTTTAGCAAGTTCCTTATCAACAAAGAAGGATCTAATATAACACCCTTTACAATAGGTAAGCCGATGGTTGATTCCTCAATAACCTCTTTTGTAATAGGCCCTTTTAGAAAGTTTTCATCAAAGCCGCTAAAGTTAGATGAGTAGCTACCAAGATGCTTATCTAAGACATTGATAACCTTAAGATTCATCTTCTGTTCTAGATAAAACAAAGGAATATTGTAAGTAACGGCAGCATGTAAATCCAAAGTAGCAAAAGCCCCCCCAAGAAAAGCGCTTCTTATGTCCAATCCAGATTCCACCTCATAAGAGTTAGAGGAGTTTTCAGAGACAATATACGCAGGAGCAATGAGAAAAGCAAGCCTTTCTGTCTCTGTAGCAATGCTAATTTGTCTAGGTAAATAGTATTCTATTATCTTCTTATAAAAGGATAGAGCAATTTTATTCCCTGAAACTTTTAAAATAGGTTGACCTGAAAAAAAAATTACCCCCTCTAAGGGGGCTTGTAATTGAATATCAAAGGTAAGCTCCGAAATAAATCTAATAAATTTGTCTGAAAAAAGTAGTTTTCCGTCAGCTTTTTGTAAAGAATGTAGGTAGGCAATTTCTTCGTTTCGAAACACCTTTTTAGTTACATACTTCTTAATAGAAGGTAAACCTACAAACAACATTGATGAAATAGATTCAGAAGTTGAAAATGAAACGGCAAACTCCTCTTTTTCTTCAGCCTCGCTGTGTAACCAAAAAGTATATGCTTCCAAAAGTGTAGTAATTCCGTACATCATCGCGCTTGTATTTAAGATATCATTTTTTAAATATAAGGAAATTGTTAATAATCAGATCTATCGAGCACTTCCTCTCGCTCTTTTTTGAGATTATCAATATCGCCTTGAATTTTATCAGCGATTCTATCATATTCATCTGCTGATTTCCAGCTTTTTTGTGCAGAAGCAAGCCCATCATCGAAAGTATTAAACTGCAAGCGATCCCCTTTACTTCTTAATCTTGCAGCTTTTGCTAAATAATGGGCTTTAAGTTCTTCTAAAGAATGTATTTGAGAATCAATCATCGCAAGATCGGTTTCTTTGTTTGATGCATTTTTAGATAGTGTAAATTTTTTACCAATTGAATATAAAGGGTTGTGCTGTAAAAGGCTAAAAAGAAATAAAAATGCAAGTCTAACAACCACTAGGAAGCTTCCTCATTTTGCTCATATTCAAGTTTCATAAGCGCTTTTTGATGCTCATTTATCTTTCTCTCATAGCGCTCTTTTTTATTATTAGCTCTTCTAACTTCACTCATATCACGTGTGGTCAATGCTTTTAAAGAAACCTCATTTTCTTTATCTAGAGCTGTTTTATACTTTTTAATTTCAGATTTGTGATAAGCAATTTGCTCATTTATCGAACCATTTGGATCTGGGTGAGCGGTAAGCTCGGTTTTTTTTAACATTTCACAACTTGTACAAATTACACCAGTTATCAAAAAACCAATCAAAAGAGCCTTTTTATTCATAAGATACCTCATAAGTTTATCCATACAAAAAAAACTTATATATGCAAGATAAAATTGTAACTTTAGCAATATCCTTTTATATGCTAGAATCAACTCATCTATGAAAACAGTTCTTATCACTTTTATTTTCCTATTCTTATCTCCCCTTCATGCATTTTCCTTTAAAAATATTTTTTGTAAGGCAAATCAAGGTGATTACAGTATCTATCAAAATGGAAGTTCAGTAACTATTTTGAATGTTTTTTCAAAAGAACTTCCTTTTATTACCGTTGAAGAAATTACCTTACCAAAAAGCATCTATGAGAATGTAAAGGGAAAAGATTTACATACATGGCTAGCTAATAATGCACCAGGAAGTACTTGCTGGACCTTAATGGAAATTAATCTTAACACTCTTGAAGTAACAGGATCTTATTGTCTTTCGCGTAAATCTCATCTTTCTATGAATAAGGAGGATACATTAATTGCCTCTTTATTAAATCTAGATCTTACCCCTGTTAAAGAAGAAGAGATGTCTAAAATCGGGCCAAGGCGAGGTGAAAAGGTAGATAGTCGACCTCTTTGGAAGCCATCTATGTTTGTAGGTGGAAAAAAGAAAGAGCCAAAAAAAATGGATGTGTACCAAAGTAGTTGGGAAAATGATGGCTCACCCCTTTCTGGAAAGGAAATTCAGCTCTATATATTGAATGATTTCCCCTTCCCCTACTGGATTCAATTAGCAGGATCGATTGGATCAAAAAAGATGATTTCAATTGACTCTGGAACAAATCTTATCTCCCCGGCTGGAAAAATCCCCCGAGTTCCCCCAAAATTCATCACAAAATTAGTAACCTCTGTAGATGATAATGAAAGCTTAACTTTTACTGTACAGGGGGATAGAACAATGAGCGGGTTGACACCTTTTCTTCTTGAAATTGATAAAGGGGGAGAAATACTGATTCCTATTGAAGCAAAATGCACACCTAACGAACACGGTTTGTTTACATTTGAAATGACAAAAAAATCCTTACATGATTCCCTCACCCCTATGAAAAAGTACCGGTTAGCCCTTTCCTATGAAGAGGAAGGTAAAATAAACTCTATTGTTTCTAAAGATATAATACACTGGAAATAAAACCTAAAAAAAGGCTATACTAACTACTATGAAGAATTATTCACTCAAAAAATCCTTATCCATATTCTTTAATGCTTGCAATACATTTAAGAAAAAAAAGGGTTCAATACCTTCTGAAATTGCCTCACAAATTGAATTTAGACTCGGGAAGTTAAAAGAATTTATTGCCGTTAAAGATAAAATTTCTTCGACAGCTGAAGCAAAAGTAATAGAAAAACTTTTAAAAGCTCACGTTCCCTTATCAAATGTGACAAAATTTGTTCAAAGTGTTGCTATGCTTTTTGTAGCTTTGTTTTTTGCAATTATTATCAGACAAACTTGTTTTGAGCCGATGGAAATTCCTACCGGCTCTATGAGGCCTACTTTTAGAGAGGGGGATAGACTCATTGTTTCCTATTCGCAGTTTGGAATTAACGTTCCATTAATGCCAAAACATTTTACCTTTTCCCCAGATGAGGTAAAAAGGATGGGAACCATTGTTTTTACTAGTGAAGGAATGGATATTCCAGGGTCAAAAATTAACTATTTCCATATCTTTCCAGGCTACAAGCGTATGGTCAAAAGAACCATTGGATTACCTGAAGATACTCTTTATTTCTACGGTGGTAAGGTTTATGGAATTGATAAAGAGGGAAATGATATAAGCAAAGATCTACAAAAAGGGATCCTTTCTCATATAGAACACATCCCTTTTATAAGTCTTACAGGAAGAGCTGATATAAATGAAGATATGGTAGGAATGTCCTCTCAAAAAGAGGTTGTGATCAAGCAAAATCATTTACCTATTGTAAAACTTACAGCAACAGGTAAAACAGAAGTTACTGCAAAGGTTTTACAAGATAATGTTTCCGATGTTCATGAGTTATGGGGAATGGGCAATTATGGGATGGCAAAAATCGTTCCCTCTGAAAGTCTCTATTTCTCAGATAGTACCATCTCATTGCTCTTGAAAAATCCAGAGGCAAAATACTTTTTAGAGATCTCTCACCATCCATCCATCAGCAAGGCTGTAAACACCTTTGATTACCGAGGGGTGAAAAGACCTTCTTTACAAGGTAGCGTATCCTATATACCACTAACTACAAAGAGTCTTGAGCGCATTTGGGAAAATCTATATACGTCAAGATTTACGAGTAATAAAGGCTACCTTCAACAGTTTGGTAAAAGTTATACCTCTTCCATGCAATTGAAGGATCGCCCAAAAATTAAAGGTCAC
>Ga0172367_10006731_pt1 | contig 13394 bp, 16 predicted proteins | sample Lak10m_FD_114542 | JGI IMG/M metagenome (GOLD analysis project Ga0172367, IMG submission 114542) | Freshwater microbial communities from Kabuno Bay, South-Kivu, Congo - kab_022012_10m | ecosystem: Environmental > Aquatic > Freshwater > Lake | place: Democratic Republic of the Congo: South-Kivu...
ACACGCGCTCCCAAATCCCGGCCCCCCGCCGGGACCCGGAAACGGGGCCGTAGCTCAGTTGGGAGAGCGCGTCGTTCGCAATGACGAGGTCAGGGGTTCGATTCCCCTCGGCTCCACCATTTCCCCACACCGATCGGGTTTCCCAATTGTAAACCGGAACGCTATGAGATGGCGCTGGGAGATGGCGCTGGCCGACGTGCGCCCTGGAGAATCCATGAGAGCCCTACTCGAAGTTATCCTGATCGCGCTCGACATCTACATCTGGATCTTGATCGCGCAGGCGATCCTGTCCTGGCTCCTGGTGTTCAACGTGGTCAACTCACGCAACCAGGTCGTGCGAACGATCTGGCAGTTCACCCATGCCCTCACCGAGCCGGCGCTCAAGCCAATCCGCAGCATCATCCGGCCGTTCAACGGCATCGACCTGTCCCCGCTGATGCTGATACTGCTGGTGATCCTGACCCAGCGCCTGATCATCAATTATGTGTACCCAGCCGTGGTCTGAGCCGTGGCGGCCTGCTGGCGTCTGGTCGCCGGAGGCGCTGAACTGCATGTGCGTGCGCAGCCGGGCGCTTCGCGGGACGCCATCGAGGGCATGGGCGAGGATGCAGCGGGGCGTTGCTTCCTGAAGGTCCGTGTTCGCGCTGTCGCCGAGAGGGGCAGGGCCAATGCAGCTGTCGAAGCCGTGCTCGCCAAGGCGCTCGGGATACCGAAATCCGCAGTGTCGGTGGAGAAGGGCGAGACGCAGCGCATCAAGACGGTGCGAATCTCCGGCGATGCGTCTATAGCGGGCGCGCTTGGCAGGCTGACCGGAGGGGCTGAATGACGGCGCAACTGATCGATGGCAAGATCGTCTCCGCGAATGTGCGCGATGCGGTGACGGCTGCGGTTGCGAAGTTGCCGGGCAAGCCGTGTCTTGCGGTCGTGCTGGTGGGCGATGATCCGGCGAGCGCTCTTTATGTGAAATCCAAGGGCGAGAAGACCGAAGCCGCGGGTATGCGCTCGATTACCAGGCGGTTTCCCGCAACCACAACGCAAGCCGAGGTCGAGGCAGAACTGACGCGCCTCAGCGCCGACCCCGAGGTGGACGGGATCCTGCTGCAGCTACCCTTGCCGAAAGGGCTCAATGAAGCGCGCGCGCTCGCCTGCATCGATCCGGCCAAGGACGTCGACGGGCTGACCGAGCTATCCGCCGGCCGTCTGGTGCTGGGCAAGCCGGGGCTCCGGCCCTGCACGCCGGTGGGCTGTGTGATGATGGCAAAGCATGCGCTGGGCGATGATCTTTCAGGCCGACACGTCGTCGTCATCGGACGTTCGATCCTTGTCGGAAAGCCGGTCTCGCTGCTCTTCCTCGCCGAGAACTGCACCGTTTCGATCGCTCATTCCAAGACGAAGGATCTCCCGGCGCTGTGCCGGACGGGGGATATCCTTGTTCCGGCTGTCGGCCGGCCGGAGATGGTGCGTGGCGACTGGGTGAAGCCCGGCGCTGTCGTGATCGATGTCGGCATCAACCGCGTGCCCGCGCCGGACAAGGGCGAAGGCAAGACGCGCGTGGTGGGCGATGCTCACTTTGCCGAGCGCCTTGAGACCGCCGGATGGATCACGCCGGTTCCGGGCGGCGTCGGACTGATGACGGTCGCCTGCCTCCTGCGCAACACGGTCCTGGCGGCGTGCGCGCGCAGGGGCTGGAGCGCGCCGGCGGAGCTGGGCGCCTGAAGATCCATTGATGGGCCTGTTCGACGACCTCTGGGCGAAGCAGGACGGCCTTTGCGCCATCTGCAGCAAGCCCATGCCGCGCGGCCGCTTCGATGTTCCGCATGCGACGCTATGGAAGAAAGTCCGACCGACCTTCGATCACATCCGACCGCGCAGCAAGGGAGGTCGTGACGATGCCGCCAACCTCCAGCTGGCGCACGCGCGGTGCAACAAGCAGAAGGGCGACAGCTGGAGACCGGGGCGCTAATCCGTTCGTCGCTTTACGCCCAGAACTTTTTCGAAGAATAGCGTTTCGGCCTCGCGCTGGGCCTCCTGGTTGGACTTCTTGGCGAAGCCATGGCCTTCATCGCTCGCCGTCATCAGCCAGGTCTCGAGGCCCTGCTTGCGGAATTGGGACACCATCGCCTTGGCTTCGGAGACCGGTACGCGCGGATCGTTGTCGCCATGGATGATGAACATGGGCCGCCTGATCTTGTCAGCATTGTTGAATGAGGCCGTCTCTTCCATCCACCGCCGCACGGCGGGATCACGTTCGTCACCATACTCCGCCCGGCGCAAGTCGCGGCGATAGCCCGACGTGTTTTCGAGGAAGGTTCGAAGGTTGCCGATGCCGACGATATTGACCCCGGCTGCAAAGCGTTCGGGGAACATGATCATCGACGCATAGACCATGTAGCCGCCATAGGACCCGCCATAGGGGATGACCCGGCTCATGTCGAAGCGGCCGGTTGACTGCATCCAGTCGAGCACGGCGCCAATGTCCTTCACGCTATCGAGGCGTCGGGTCGAATTGTCGAGAGAGACAAACGTCTTGCCATAGCCGGTCGAGCCGCGGACGTTCGGCACGATCACGGCGATGCCGAGCTCGTTTACCCAGTACTGCCGCGTGGATGAGAAGGTCGGGCGCGACTGGCTTTCGGGGCCGCCATGAATGTCGATGATCGCCGGGTGGGGGCCGGGCGTCTTCGGCTCGAAAACCCAGGCCGAGATTTCCGACGGGCCGCCCGTCGCGCTGTCGAACGTCTTGAAGCGCGCCAGCGTTGGTGCGACGAAGGCTGAGGCATCGAGGCCGCCGACCTCCGACTGGGTCCAGCGCATGAGCGACTTGCTCTTTCGTGTGTAGACGTAGGCGTCCGCAGGCGATGTGGCGGTGACGAGTGTCATGCCGAGCCGGTCGCCTTTCTCGTCCCACCCAAACGAGCCGATGACGCCGGGCGGCAGCTTGGGCGCTGCAAGGGGCCGTCGGGTCGAGAGGTCGAACAGCTTGAGCTCTGATGCGCCATCGGCGTTGAGCGAATATGCGATGGTGCGTCCGTCAGGTGACAGATCGAACGCCTCGACATCCCAGCGCGTTTCGGGACTGAGCACGGTCCGCGCATTTGTAGCGATTTCGATGCGCGTGAGCCGAAGGAACTCCGCGTTCTCGTTGGAAGCCGTGAGGATCGCGCGGCCGTCCGCTGTGAACTCGCCGCCGGAGTAGGCGACGTCGAGATCCGGCGCCAGCTCGATCAGCTTTCCGTCCGCCAGCGTCAGGACAAACAGGCGCGACTTCGCTATCGAGATGTATTGCGAGAGCAGGAGGCGGTCGCCCGTCGGCGACCAGTCTGCGACGTTGAGCGCGCCCGTCCCTTCCAATGCGACGCGGCGTGTTTCCGGTCTGCCGGCTTCAGCGACAAGGATGTCATAATCGCCGCTGTCTTTCGTGGCGCGGGCCCAGGCGATCTTCGACCCATCGCGGCTGAAGAGGATGGATTCGTTTCGGGCGTCCGCTTCGGTGAAGGCGGTCGAGCGGCCCGTCGCTGGATCGAGCATGAAACCCTGGAAATTCTCGTCCCCCCCGCGATCGCGCGTGAACATGATCTGGCCAGAGCCGCCCGGTCGCACCCCCGCACCGGTAATGCGGTCATCGAAGAAGGTGATCTGCCTGCGGTCTCCGTTAGGCATGGCGACCGTATGTAGCTGCGTGGTGTCGGCAAAGCGCGTCGCAATGAGCATGCCGCCGCCCGGCAGGAAATCGATGAAGCTCGCCGAACGCGCGTTGGCGTACTGGATCAGGCGCTCGCGCACCTCAGGCGGCGTTGCGGGCACGTTCTCCATGGTGAGGGCGCCGCGCTTGGTGACGACGACTTCCTGCGCGAGGGTCGGCGCGGCGGTGCAGACAATAAGGGCAATCGCGAAGCTGCGAAGCATGGGCGTTCTCCCGAGGCAAACCCGGAGCACGCTAGCAGCGCAAGACACGATCGCAACGCACGTCCGGTTCATCTACCCCTCTGGCTGCGGGGTCTAGGCCGCCACTTCGACAGGTTTCAGTCTCCCAATCACCCACCGGCCAATTCGCCACACGAGCAGCAGGGCCAGGATCGTCGCATGCAGGACCGGATCGCCCTCGATAATCTTCACCATGAGGAGGTTGTGAGCGACGGCAAGGATTGCAAGCGGATAGATGAGCCAATGCAGGCGGTCCCACGCCTTGCGGCCGAGCTTCCTGATCGAGCTGTTGTTTGAGGTGATCGCAAGAGGGACCATCAGCGTGAGCGACGCCATGCCGAGCATGATGTAGGTGCGCAGCGTCACGTCCTGAATAAGGCCCGGGATCGACCAGTTCCGGTCGAGCCAGAAGTAGGCGAGGAGGTGGAGTGCTGAGTAGAAGAAAGCCGCAAGCCCGATGCGTCGCCGGATCAGCGCTAGCGGTCCCCAGCCTGTGATGTCGCGGATTGGGCTAACCAGCAGCGAGGCGAGTAGCACGCGGATTGCCGTGTCGCCGAGATAGCGATGTGTCCACTGGCCGACATTCCAGCCCATGTCATGTGGCAGGCCCAGCAGCATCATCGTCCACTGGTAGGCAAGCCAGGCGAAGGGCGCCATGAGGACGACGAGTGTCAACGGCTTGAGCCAGTGTTTGCCGAAAGTCCGCAGGCCTGCAGCCTCTTTGGCCGGCGCCCGGAACAGCGCAACGAGAAGGAGGCCGATGATCGGCGACAGCACAAGCGATGCGCCGAAATAGAACCGCCAGTTCAGCCTTGCCAGTCGCGCCGCAAAAGCAGGCAGGCTTGCGAGCGCAATCCATCCCGCTACCAGCGCCACCGTCCAGAGCAGTCCAGTGGCCGAGGCCTGCTCGGGTGGAAGTGGAAAGGCTTCGACCTGCATCGCCTCAATAGTTCTTCTTCAAGTCCATGCCGGCATAGAGGGCGGCGACCTGCTTCTCATAGCCGTTGAACATCTCGGTGTTGCGACGCTCGTTAAAGCCGCCCTTGCCGCCGATGACGCGTTCTGACGCCTGGCTCCAGCGCGGATGGGAGACGCTGGGGTTCACGTTGGAGTAGAAGCCGTATTCGTGCGCAGCGGCCTTGTTCCACGCGGTGGCGGGCTGGGTCGCCATGAAGCGGATTTTCACGATCGATTTCGTGGCCTTGAAGCCGTACTTCCACGGGATCACCGTGCGCAGTGGCGCGCCATTCTGCTTCTGAAGCGCCTTGCCGTAGGCGCCGACGGCGAAGAGTGCGAGGTCGTTGTTCGCCTCGTCCATGCGCAGGCCTTCGACATAAGGCCATTGCAGGGAGGGCCGGTTGGTCCCCGGCATCTCCTTGCGGTTGAGATAGGTTTCGAACTGAACAAACTTCGCTGTCGGCCTCGGCTTCAGTTTCGCCAGCACAGTGTGAATGGGCACGCCGATCCACGGCACGACCATCGACCAGGCCTCGACGCAGCGATGACGATAGACACGTTCTTCCAGCTTCGAATAGTCGATCAGGTCCTTCAGCGCGTAGGCGCCGGGAGCATCGGTCTCGCCTTCGACCGTCACCTGCCAGGGCGAGACCTTCATCAGGTTGGCATAGCGTGGCGGGTCTTCCTTGCCCGTGCCGAATTCGTAGAAATTGCAGTAGCCGGTGAAGGCGTCCTCGACAGTCTGTGCGTCCAACACTGAGAAGGCCGTCTTCTTCGCGCTCAGAGCCGCGCCGGGCGCTGGATGGCCGCCGGCTGTGGCAGGCGCGGCCGGGGTCTGCTGCGGCTCGGAGCAGGCGGGCAGTGCGCCGAGGATCGAGCCTGCGCCCATGAAGCCCGCGGCCGAGAGCACATGGCGCCGGTCCATGAACATGCGCTCCGGTGTGATCTCGGAACGCAGCGCCTGGTAGTCCGGGTTGCGGCGGAACTTCAGGGCCATCTCGGGTCGTCCTTGTTGTTGCATCCGGGCCGTTATCCTGTCCCAGAAGCGGCTAATCTAGCGCCGGCGGCGCAAAGGCGCGACAGGCCGGTTCACATCTCTACGAGCGAAACTGCCCGTGGGTTACCGCGGGCTGCAAAAAAGCGCTGGTCAGGCGTTCATGATGCTCATGTTAGGCTCTGGCCTGATTCGGAGAAGGCCGTGGCCAAAACCACTATTCCATCAGCGATTTCTGCACTGGTCCTGTCCGCCTGCCTTGCCCCTGCCCCACAGCCGGAAGGCCCGGGGGCGCCGAGGACAACGGGCCAGGCGCTGGCCCAGATGGCCTGCCCGCACCGGATCGCCGAGGCCAGCGCCTGGGTAAACCACATGCCGGGGACCAGCCGGGCGCCGCGGCAGCTCCAGGTCGATGTCCGGCTTGCGGAAGCAACCGACACAGCTGTCGTGCTGCGTTCGGATGCCTCGACAGGCGAAACGCTCGTTCTCGAAATACGGACAACGCCCAACGCGCCAGTTCCCGGACGGCTGGCCTATCGTGAGCCGGTGCCCGATCCGATGTACAAGCGGATCAGCCTGTTCTGCCGCGGCGGGGAGATCCACAGCATCGACAGGATCGAGCGGGTCTACTGAAAGAGGGCCGGTTTGCTCCGTGCCCCGGTTTGCTCTTGGCGAAGCGCTCCTGTAGAGGGGCGCCGATAAGGAGCGAGTATGCGACTGGCGTTTTTCGGAGATGTGGTCGGCCGTGCTGGCCGGGCCGCGATCGCCGAACATCTTCCTCGGATCAAGTCCGGGCTCGGGCTCGATTTTGTGATCGTGAATGGCGAGAACGCGGCCGGCGGGTTCGGCATCACTGCGGCGACCGCAACGGAGATCTTCGACGCGGGCGCCGACTGCATAACGCTGGGCAATCATTCCTGGGACCAGGCCGAGGCCTTAGTCTATATCGAGCGCGAGATCCGGCTGCTGCGTCCCTATAACTATCCAAAGACGCTGCAGATACCCGGACGCGGATCCCAGCTGTTCACCACCCCCAAGGGCCAGCGTGTGTTCGTGGTGCAGATCCACGGGTCGGCTTTCATGGAAGCGCTCGACGATCCGATCCAGGGCGTGGCTTCGGCGCTCGAGGAATGCCCTCTGGGGCAGGTGGCCGACGCCGTGGTGGTCGAGATCCACGCCGAGGCGACGGCCGAAAAATACATCCTGGGTCATTACTGCGATGGGCGGGTCACCGCGGTTGTCGGCGCGCATACGCATGTGCCAACGGCCGATGCACAGATCCTGCCAGGCGGCACGGCCTATCAGACTGACGCCGGGATGTGCGGCGATTATGACAGCGTGATCGGCATGAAGAAGGGGCCACTTGTGCAGAGAGCAGCGACGCGTCTACCGACCGAGCGCAAGTCGCCGGCCGAGGGGGATGCAACCATGTGCGGCGTCTTCATCGAGTCGGATGACCGGACGGGACTTGCCGTACGCGTTGAACCGATCCGCGTCGGCGGACGGCTTTCGCAGGTTATTCCCCTCCTCGATCGCTAGGTCATCACGCGGCGCGCGATTGTCGCTGCCTGATCCTTCCGCTACTCCTTTCTTCAAGGCCGCCGCATGAGCGGCGCTCGGGAGGATGAGCTTATGCGCAAGACATTGATGAGCACGCTGGGCCTTGCAGCCTTTGTTGCTGTGGCCTGCCAGGTAATGCCGGCGGCCGAGCCGGCGCCGACGGCGAGTTCGGCGAGGTCTCCCCGGGCGACAAGGTCGGCGAGCTGATCCCAGGCGGCGGCTACATGACCCGCATTCTTTCCAAAGCGGTCGGCGCGACCGGCAAGGTCTATGTGTTTGCCGGCGCACCGGTTCAGCGGGAAGGTCAGCCTCCGCCGGCCGCGCCGATCGCGGCGATCACGGCTGATGCGGCGAACTATGGCAACGTCCAAGTGATCCTGACCAACTTCGCGACGATCCCCGCGCCCGAGGCGCTCGACCTCGTGTGGACCTCGCAGAACTATCACGACATGCACAATCCGGGGCGCAACCTCGACATCAACGCCGCCAACAAGGCGATCCTCGGCGCGCTCAAGCCGGGCGGGCTCTACGTCGTTCTTGACCATCAGTCTGCGAAGGGCGTCGACTTCGACGCGCAGAAGCATCGTATCGACATGGCGAAGGTGAAGGCGGAAGTTCTGGCGGCGGGCTTCGAGTTCGTGGCGGAATCGCAGCTGCTCGACAATCCGGCCGACGATGGATCGAAGGGCGTGTTTGATCCGGCGATCCGCGGCAAGACCGACCAGTTCATCCTGAAGTTCCGCAAACCGGCCTGATACTTACCAGCGTTGGACCCGCGCCCGCTTGGCCGCAGATGGGGTCGGTGCGGGCGCGCCGTTCGGGTGGCGCTAGCCCGGGTCGTCTGGGAGCAAGCTTGGGCGGTGCGGAGGCGTTCTTCCCGCTCGTGCGCCTCAGATTTGGCGACGCGCAGATCGAAGTTGGGGGGCGGTTCGAGGCGATCGTTATCGTCGTGGCCCGGACCCTTTCGGCCTCGTGAGGGGTGGGGCGGCCAGCAGCCGAACGTCGAACCCGACGCGATCTTGCCGCGTGTCAGTCGGCCGCCTCCTCCCGCTTGCCGAGCCTTGCCGCAGTAAGGATGTGGATGAGGGCGTGATTGCCCTCGTGACAGGCGTATTCGTAGACCGGGCGGGCGATGCGGGTCAGCACGTACTCGGCGCGCCACGGCCTCGCGTAGAGGGAGGGGTCTTCCACCGTGAACTGGTAGAGCAGAGCATCGGTCCCGAGGAGGCTGAAGCGTTCGATCACCTTGCTGTCGGCGGTTATGAAGGCGCCGCCGCTCCAGGTGAGGCCTTGCCGGCTGCGGATGGCGAAGCTGTCAGTCTCAACCACCAGCGTGTCGCCCTCCCAACGGCCACGCGACTGGCCGCCCCGCGTGCGCAGCGCATCCGGGCGCGGCGCATCGCTCAGGCTGACGATGCGGACAGGATCGAGATCCTCGATCCGCATCACAAGCGCATCCGGCGTCAGCATCAATTGGATCGGGATGAGCAGCCATGAGGCGGCTAAAGGGGCGTTGACAAGACTGTCCATGCAGCGTTCGGCCGAAGGACGGTCCTCGGGGTTGTCGAAACCTTCTTCGTCCTGTTTGAGGGCAGCCTGGGCAAGCGCGGTGAGGGGCAGCTTGCCGTCTGCGGGCTCGACGATGAGCGAGGAGCGCTTTTCGCCATTCATCTCAAGAAGGACATTAGCCGTGGCGGTGGTGTCGAATTCCGGATCGTAGACTTCGCTTTCCTTCAGTTCCTCCTTCGTCAATGCGATGATTCGGGCTTCATCTTCGGGGCCAACCGCAAGCGTGGCGATCTTGTCGGGCCGCTCCATCGGCGTAAGGAAGCCGGAGAACCAGTAGCCGTGAAAATCCGGTTTGCCGTCCGTCGTGCGCGGGATGTCAGCAGCTTGCGCGAAGGCGGGCGATGCCATTGGCGATACGATGAGCGCAATCGCCGCAATGAGCACGCGCATGGACCGACCCCCATCCTTACCTGTCGTCGGGGTGCACGTCCCGCCGCTGTCGGCAAGCAGGCCTCGCCTACTGCACACACTCCGGGTTCACGCCCTGCACGTAGCTGGGGATCACGTCGATCGCCCTGGCGGTGTCTGCACCGAGGAAGCCGGTGAGACGCTCATAGCCGACATCGCTTGGGTACTGGCGCTGGTACCAGGCGGCGACGGGCGTGTAGGACCAGTGCCACTTCTCCTCTTCATAGCCGGTCGTGCGCGCACCTTCGCCCTTCTTGGAGGTGTAGACCTGGCAGAAGCCGTAATTTGCGGCGTGGTTGACCAGCCAGTCATAGATGCGGCGGCCGTCGCGGTTGGTGGTGAAGTAGGCGTTGTCGAGACTGTTGAAGTCGAAGTCGGTGCCCCAGTGATGGCGCGAAGTGCCGGGCATGGAGGAGTATTGCAGGATCTTGAGCGCGCGGGCCTCTGGGTCGGGTAGGGAGGTGTTGAGCTTCTTGCCGCCAACCAGCGTCTTGCCGGTCCACTTGTCCTCCCAGATCTTTTTCTGGTCGGAGAAGGAGCGGAAGGCAGAGACGATCTTTAGCTTGTAGCCGGTCTGCTCGGCGTCTTCGGCCATGCGCACAAAGGCCTCGACCGCATCCTTGTGGCCCCACACGCGCGAGCCGGCGATGTACTTCTCTGGAATGCGCGCGAATTTCGGGTCGCTTGCGGGGTCGACGTCGCCAATCAGGTATTTGAGGTCGATGCGCGAGGCGGTGGGCGCGGCGGGCGTTTCCTCCACGGCGGGCGCAGGGTCAACGGCGATCTCGATGGCGGGAGGCTGGGCTTCGGCGTCGGCGGAGGTTGGCGTCACCATGGCGGTGTCGGCGCTCGGGCCTGAGGACGCCGCGCTGCAGGCAGCCAGCAGGGCAAGAAGCGGCAGGCACGCAGCCAAGCGCATCATCGCAGTCTCCGAATGCCCCGGGGGAATCAAATCACGAGCGCGGGCGCGCGCCAAGCATCACGACGCCGCAATTAAGGAATGATTGCAGTTGCGGGATGAGTTCCCCTGGGCAATTGGCAATTGGGCTGCTGCCAAACCGATCAGTTCCGGAATTTGGGGTCGCGAGGGCGCATCAGGCCTTCCTGCGTGACGGAGGCGACCAGCTTGCCGACTTCAGTGAACACCTCGCCGCGGTTGAAACCACGCGCGCCGGAGGCGGAGGGCGAATCCATCGCGTAGAGCAGCCAGTTCGAGATGTCGAAGGGCTCATGGAACCACATCGAGTGGTCGAGGCTGGCCATCTGGACGCCGCCGGTGAACCAGTTGACGCCGTGCGGCTTGGTGGCGGTGTCGAGGATGCCCATGTCGGAGGCGTAGGCGAGCAGGCACTGCTGCAGCGGCATGTTGGCGGGATCGACCTTTCCGCGTACGCGCATCCACATCTGCTTTTTCGCTTCGGTCTTGGCCGGCGAGATCATCTGGCGCGGATCGACCGGCCGCAGTTCTATCGGGCGCGGACGCGCGAACTGACGCTGCAGCTCCTTGGGCACATGATCCTTCGCCATGGCCCGGAGTTCATCCTCCGACTTGAGTTCGTCGGGTTTCTTTACCTCGGGCATTGGCGACTGGTGGGTGAAGCCCTGCTCGGGCACCTGGAAGGAGGCGGCGAGGTTGAAGATCTGCTCGCCATGCTGGACGGCGGTGACGCGGCGCGTGGTGAAGCTCTTGCCGTCGCGCGCCCGATCGACCTCGTAGAGAATGGGCACGGTGGGATCGCCGGGGCGGATGAAGTAGGCATGGAGCGAGTGGCAGACGCGGTTCTCGACCGTGCGGTAGGCGGCGACCAGCGCCTGCGCGATGACCTGACCGCCGAACACGCGCTTGACGCCATCGTCGGGTGATTGCCCGCGGAACAGGTTCACTTCGATCCGCTCGAGGTCCAGCAGGGCGATCAGCTCGGCGACGGGGTCGGCAGTGAAGGGCGTCTCGGTCATGTCGGGTCGATTCCTGCAAAAGCGGCGGCAGGTATAGACCCGCCGCCGCCGGTTTGCGAAGCGCCACAATTTGACAGAAGCGTTGCGATCAAGGCGTACAGTCGCCCAGCCGCTCCATCCTGATCGTGGTGATTGAAGGGTTGGGCATTCCCGGCGGGGCCGGCGCCATCGAGGAGGTGATCTCCATCGTGTAGGCCGTGTTGAAATCGCCCGTGACCTTCATGTCGGAGGTGATGGTCATGTCGCCCATCTTGCAGACGGAGCGGCCGGTCATCCCGCCTGCCGTGGCATTGTAGGTGTTCTCGGAGCAATCGACGCCGGCCGACCGCTGCAGCGCCTGTGCGTCCTCCATGGTCATCTGCTTGTCGTAGCAGATCTCCATCGCCGGCATGGTCATGCCTCCCGCCGTCGTGGTCGAGCGCCACTTGCCGGCGGCGGGGCCGGTCAGGGATGCGGCGGCGGATGGCGCGGGCGCAGCGGCGGCAGGTGTTTCACCGGCGCTGGGGGTTTGGGTGGTTGGCGCTGATGTTTCGCCGCTACAGGCAGCCAGCAGTGCGACAGTGGCCGCAGCCATCACGGATTTCATGGGCCTCTCCCTGTTATCCTCTGGGCCAAGCTAGCGCGGGGCGCGGCCAAAGCCACTGGCGATGCTGTCATGCGCCCCAGCTTGCCTCGGTCCCGGGCGCTGGGGTATCCGGGCGGCCAATTCACCCGATTTCGAGAGACAACCCCATGGCCGGCCACAGCAAATGGGCCAACATCCAGCATCGCAAGGGCAAGGCCGACAAGGCCAAGGCCAAGCTGTTCTCCAAGCTGGCGAAGGAGATCACCGTCGCGGCCAAGAGCGGCATGGCGGACCCGGCGTTCAACCCGCGCCTGCGTCTGGCGGTCAACAACGCCAAGGCGGCGTCGATGCCGAAGGACAACATCCAGCGTGCGATCGACAAGGGCTCTGGCGGCGATGCGACCAATTACGAGGCGATCCGCTATGAGGGCTTCGCTCCGGGCGGCGTAGGTCTCATCGTCGAATGCTCGACCGACAACAAGAACCGCGCAGCGACGGATGTGCGTACCGCCTTTACCCACCATGGCGGCAATCTCGGCCAGACGGGCGCGGTCTCGTCCGGCTTCGAGCATGTCGGCGAGATCGTCTATCCGCCGAATGCCGGCAGCGAGGATGAGATCATGGAAGCGGCGCTCGAGGCCGGCGCCTCTGACGTATCGAGCGATGCGGAGGGGCACTACATCTATACTGCCCGCGCCGACCTTGCCGAGGTGGCCTCCGCGCTGGAGGGCCGGATCAAGGTTGCGGCGACGTCAACTGCGCTGATCTGGAAACCGCTGAACACTGTCGCCGTCGAAGGCGAGAACGCTGAGGCGCTGATGGAGCTGATCGAGGAACTCGAGGATTGCGACGACGTCCAGAATGTCTACGGCAATTACGAGATCAGCGAGGCGGAGATGGCCAGGTTAGCGGGGTAGTCAGGGAGAGGCCGGGGGATAGTTCGGCGACTTGTAGAGGCCCATGCTCGGCAGGTCGGGCTTGAAGGCCTTGTGGCACGACTCGCATGCGGCCACGAGACGATCGCCGGCGGCCGTCAGCTGGTCGATGTTGCGCGCCTTAACCGCGGCGAGCGCATCCATCCCGGCATTGCTCATCTCGTCCGACATGCGGATCCAGTCCAGGTTGGCGACCCAGTCGGCATCGTTGGGCCCTGTGCCGGCAAGTTGGATGATCTTGCCCGAGATCGCGGCCTGATAGGCGTGATGCTCCGCGTCGCGCCAGCCGGCATCGGTGGTCGGCGGCTTGTAGGCGTCGAGCCAGATCGGTTCGGAGGCATGATCGACGAGCGCCACCATGACGGCGTTGAGGCTGACGGGCAGGGTGATCTCGCGCGCCACCTTCACGGGCTCCGGCGCGGCGGCTGGCGGAGCGCCCGCCGTCTCGGAGGGCGTGCAGGCGGCGAGAGATGTGGCGGCGATAAGGGCTGATCCAAGCAGGCGGAACGCGTGCATTGTCGTCTCC
>Ga0172367_10006732_pt1 | contig 13393 bp, 8 predicted proteins | sample Lak10m_FD_114542 | JGI IMG/M metagenome (GOLD analysis project Ga0172367, IMG submission 114542) | Freshwater microbial communities from Kabuno Bay, South-Kivu, Congo - kab_022012_10m | ecosystem: Environmental > Aquatic > Freshwater > Lake | place: Democratic Republic of the Congo: South-Kivu...
GGGCGACGCGGACGGCGATCTGCTGCTGATCGCACCGGAAGGCGCCGACGCCCCGTCGGAAAACCGCCCGCATCGCCGCCTGACGCTGGAGGCGGTTCTGGCCGATCCCGTCGCCGCGCTGCACGGGGGCAAGGTAGCGGGCGTGTCGAGCGCCGTGCCGCGCATCGTCGCCATCACCTCCTGCCCGACCGGCATCGCCCACACCTTCATGGCGGCCGAGGGGCTGACCGAAGGCGCGCGCCAGCTTGGCTATGCCATTCGGGTCGAGACGCAGGGGTCGGTCGGCGCGGGCAACGCGCTGACGGCCGAGGAAATCGCTGCCGCCGACATCGTGCTGATCGCCGCCGATCGAGAGGTCGATCGCAGCCGCTTTGCCGGCAAGCGCGTCTTCGCCGGCAATACCAAGCCCGCCATCACCGGTGGCGCGAAGCTGATCGAGCGGGCGCTGGCGGAAGCGACCATACAGGGTGGCGAGGGGAGCGCATCGCAACCGGCCGACTCTGCCGCCGCGACATCGGGCGCGAAGCGCGCCGGCCCCTATAAGCATCTGATGACCGGCGTGTCCTTCATGCTGCCCTTCGTGGTGGCGGGTGGCCTGCTGATCGCGCTCGCCTTCGCGCTGGGCGGTATTCACGCCAATGACGCGGCAGCGAAGGGCACGTTGGCCTATGCCCTGTTCGAAATCGGCGCCAAGGGCGGATTCGTGCTGATGGTGCCGGCGCTGGCGGGCTATATCGCCTATTCGGTTGCGGACCGCCCCGGCATTGCACCGGGCATGATCGGCGGCATGCTGGCCGCCAATCTGGGCGCGGGCTTCCTCGGCGGCATCGTCGCCGGCTTCATCGCGGGCTATGGCGTCGACTGGCTCAATCGCCTGATTCAGCTGCCCAAGAATTTGCAGGGATTGAAGCCGGTCCTCATCCTGCCGCTGCTCGGCACGCTGCTGACCGGTCTGCTGATGCTCTATGCCGTGGGCACGCCGGTTGCCGCTGCGCTGGCTTTCCTGACCGATTGGCTGCGCAGCATGCAGGGGTCGAGTGCGCTGATGCTGGGCTTGATCCTGGGCGCGATGTCGGCATTCGACATGGGCGGGCCGGTCAACAAGGCGGGCTATGCCTTCTCGGTCGGCCTGATCGCCAGTCAGGTCTATACACCGATGGCGGCCACCATGGCAGCTGGCATGACGCCGCCGCTCGCCGTTGCGCTCGCCACTCGACTGTTCCGCAATCGCTTCACGCCTGAAGAGCGCGAAGCCGGCGCGGCCGCCGCGGTCCTCGGCCTGGCATTCATCACCGAAGGGGCAATCCCCTTTGCCGCGCGCGATCCGCTGCGGGTCATTCCGGCGCTGATGGCCGGTTCGGCTGTGACCGGGGCCATCTCCATGGCGATGGGCGTGGAGCTAAAGGTGCCGCATGGTGGGCTGTTCGTGCTGCCGATCCCCGGCGCGGTCACCCATGTCGGCGTCTATGCGCTGGCCATTCTGGCCGGCACGCTGGTGAGCGCGCTGCTGGTCGGGCTGGTCAAGCGTCCCATAGCAAAAATCAAGGCCTGACGCCCCGAACGCGTCACGATAATCGGAGAGGCTATTCATGTATTTCAGGAAGATGGGTGCCGCCTGCATGGCCGGCGCCATGGCATGTACCGCGCCCGTCGCGCTGGCACAGGATCAGGCGGTTGCCGATGTCGATCCGCCATCGGTCCAATCGGACGCGCCGGCCCAATGGCAACCGCTGGCAGGGAAGGGGGTGACATTGTCGCTCAGCTATACCGGCGAGGCGGCGACCAATGTCTCGGGCGGGCTTCGCCGCGACGCGGCCCATGCCGGGCAGGTCTATGTCGGCGCCGATCTAGATCTTGACCGGATGATCGGGATCGATGGCGCGACGCTTCATTTTGCCGTCACCAATCGCCATGGCAAGAATCTGGCCGCCATGGCGATCGGCAATAATACGTCAGTGCAGGAAATCTATGGCACCCAGAATACCCATCTCGCGATATTGACCTGGCAGCAGAGCTTCCTGGACGGGCGACTGGATATCGAGGCTGGGCGCAGCCAGGCGAATATCCATTTCCTCAACTCGCCGCTCTATTGCCATTTTCAGACCAATTCGGCCTGCGGCAACCCGACCTTCGTCTTCAAGAACAGCAATTTCACTTATTTCCCGGCATCCAGTTGGATGGCCCATGCCAAGCTGCATGTGACGCCGCAGATCATGCTGCATACCGGCGTTTACGAAGTGAACCCGGACCGCAAGCGCGCAAGCGACCATGGTTTCAATTTCAGCACGAAGAATGCGACCGGGGTGATCATACCCTGGGAATTAAGCTTTAGCCGGGATTCCGCCGATGATCGGCTGCCGAGCCATTATATTCTGGGCGGTTGGTTTGATCGTGGCGACTATGCCGATCCGCTGCGGGATGATCAGGGTGGCATCGCAATTTTGACCGGGCGGCCGGCGGCGACGCGGAATGGGCGGTCGGGCCTCTATGCTCGCTTCGATCAGCAGTTGACCCGTCCCGATCCCGCCTCGCCGCGGGGGCTGAGCATCTTTGGCGTGGCGATGACCAACCTGTCCGGCCAGGTCGAGGAAAGCCGTTATCTTGGCATGGGGATCGTACAGACCGGCACCTTCGCCGGGCGCGATCAGGACACGATCGGCTTCGCCATCAACGATCAGCGTTTCAGCGACTTGGCGATGCAGCGGATGAGCGCCGCGCGGGTTGCGGCGGGCGGGCGCGCCGATATTCGTCGCCATCAATATATGATGGAGCTGGCCTATGGATTTCAGGTCAACCCGGCAATCCGTCTGTCGCCCAACCTGCAATATATTTTGCATCCTGACCAGACCGGGGCCCCCGATCGCACGCGGAACATCCGGAATGCCTTCATCCTGGGGTTCAAATTCACCGTAGATGCGATGCAACTATTGTTCCGCTAATGCCATCATGATTGCATTGATCTGCAATCATCATTTTTCTGATCGTGTGTTTTAGCCGCCGATAGGCTAAATTGGAATGTGACGGGCGCGGCTTTGCAATTCCAAAGATGAGAACATCTGGTTTAGACGAATTGAGGATTATACTTCCGTCAAGGAGGCGACGGCATCGACTTTGAGCAAGGAAATCAGGTTTGGTGCGTAGGTAGAGAATAGCGGAAGCAGGCCAGCGCCCATCGCAGGAGCCTTTTCCCCATTCTCGCCAATCTTCAGCTCTGGACAGAAAAAATCGCGGGGGGCGGTCTTTTGGATAGTATTTTTGACGCGTTCTGAAAGGGTGCGTAGCTGGGCATGTGATAGTCCGCCCCCGATGACCACGGCATCAAGGTCTAGGAGACTGTTCGCGCTAATAATTACGAATGCCAGCGCCTCAGCGCAGCGTTTCAGCCAAGCTTCCCAAGCCGGATTATGTTCGTCCTGCCCGCTGGTTATCATCTGGTACAGGGAGGCGGCGTGTAGCAGGAAGTCCGTGCTGGTGCCTTGAGGAATTGGCATTGAGGCAAGAGCCCCAGCATTGCCGTTTTTGCCGCGCTTGATCTCTCCATTCAGGATAAGGCCACCGCCAACGAAACTTCCGATATGGACATAGAGGAAATTGGTCAGCCCCACGGCTGATCCCGACATCAGTTCGGCAAGGGCGCCTGCATTGCCGTCATTTTCGAAAATGACCGGGCCATCCAGTTCCTTCTGGAAATACTCCTCGAGCCCTGGTGCTGCCCAGGCAGCGGCCTGCTGGGCCGCGATGCCCGCCTCTTCGCGCCATTCGCCGATGAACCAGGGCATGGCGATGCCGAAACCCAGAAAGCCTTCGCGCTGTTCTTCCCTTAGCTGCGGCATATGTTTTTGCGCAAAGCGTTGGATATGCTCCACAGCACTGGTGGGGCTGGGATAGGATGTGGTCGTGCTTTCGCAGGCGATGATGCGGCCATCAAAATCGAGCATGGTGCAAACCAGCCGGTCGCGGCCGATTTCAGCTCCGATGGTGCAACCACTGCCTCCGTTGATCCGGTAGATAATCGATGGCTGTCCCATGCCTCCTGTGCGCTTTCCGGCCTTTATCAGTCGCCCTTCCTCAGCAAGGCATTCGACAATTCGGACAGCTGCCTGCGGTGAGAGGCCGGTTATCCGGGAAAGGTCGGCTTTGGAGGCACCGTTGAGCCGTCGTATCGTCGCGAGAATGAGGCGCTCATTATACCGCCGCACGCCCACCGCATTGCTGCCACGCTTATTCACCTTCGACTCCGCTCATTTTACCGGCAGCAAGATGATGCGCGATAGGGGCGGTAGTTTTGGAACAGCATTGCTGCAATTGGCAAGGGCGAGTGACGGCAAGAGCTGCTTGACAGACTAAATCACATTGATAGATCTAGTCTGTCAGGTAGCGGATTCGAACTTGAGACTATGGCAGAGCGGGCAGCATAGTTCCTTGTCACTTGGCTTCATTCGGACCTGCGGGCGCGCAGCGGCTGAGAACCTCTCCTTTCTTCGATTGCGAGCGCCTGACCAACCCGACAAAGCTCGTCCAAACCGGACGGGAAGTGCCCAGTTTCCAGACTGCACGCTGGAAATGTAAGGGGGGAGGAGAGGGGCTTTCAGCCCAGATCCTCCCCCATTTTTTTGGGATGTACGGGGCCCTCTCACAATCGCAAAGAATGTGATTGACAGACTAAATCACATTTGTAGATTTAATGGAGTCGCAAGGGCGGCTTGCAAGCACGAATACGTGCTGCAGAACAGGGAAGAGGATGATCGTGAAGGCCGATCCACATAATTTGTTCCGCAGATTGCATGGCGCCTCGAAGGTGTCCTGCTTCTGGTCGTGTGTGGAGCAGGCGGCGCGCCACGCTCGCAGTCAATTCTTCCTCCTTAAAGCTTCCTCCTCGGCCCTGTTGGGTGCGGAACAGCTTGTCGTGCGAGTAAAACATGCAGAATGACAATCTTCTTCTGGGCGGTATCGAAGCGGGGGGGACGAAATTCCTCTGCGGCATTGCCGACCGCAATGGGCGCATCATCCGGCAGCAACGGATCGCCACTATAATCCCAGGAGATACGCTGGGCGAGGCCAGCGCTTTCTTCGAGCAGGCCGAACTGGACCTGGGACGGTTGTCCGCTTTTTCGATCGGCAGCTTTGGTCCCCTATCTCTCAATCCAGTCGCGCAGGATTATGGCTCGATCACATCGACGCCCAAGGCGGGATGGCAGGATGTCGACCTGCTTGGTCATTTTGCCCGGACGATCGATGCGCCGATGGCGCTCGATACCGATGTCAACTGCGCGGCCGTCGGCGAAAAGCTGTTCGGCAGCGGGCAGGGTCTCGACACCTTCTGTTATGTGACGGTTGGGACCGGCATTGGCGTGGGGCTGCTGATCGACGGTGCGCCCCATGGCGGTGCCAATCATCCCGAGGCGGGGCATATCCGACTGCCGCGTGCTGCTGGCGATGAGCTTTTTGCGGGCATTTGTCCTTTTCATGGCGATTGCCTTGAAGGTCTGGCTTGCGGCCCAGCAATGCGCGCCCGCTGGGGTGTTCCAGCTGAGCAACTTCCCCCAGATCATCCTGGCTGGGAGATTGAAGCGGACTATCTTGCCGGACTGTGCGCGACATTGACCTACATCGTGCGCCCCGACCGTATCATCATCGGCGGTGGCGTCATGGAATCTCCCGGCATGTACCAGCGCGTCCGGCGCGCTCTGATTGGTAAACTTGCCGGCTATGACGCCAGTATGCGCGCCCTCGAAATGGACGACTATATCGCAGCGCCCACGGCGGGTGCATCGGCGGGACTGACCGGCGCGCTCGCGCTCGCCTATCGGACCGCGACACGCCAGTGGCCGATGCACTGGTCTGTCGAACTTCCGTCATCTTCCAATCAATCCTCTCTCTCAGGAGCTGCACTTGCATAGTCCCTCCCTATCGGATCACGCGGCTCACAGGATGGCAGCGCCGAGCGACGCTCGGGTGACAGGTGCAATCGTCCTGAGCGCAGCGGGCGCGGCGCTTGGTGGCCTATTGTTTGGTTTTGATACTGCCGTGATTTCTGGCACGACCTCGGCGCTGCAGGCGCGGTTTGGCCTGAGCGATGGCATGCTGGGCTTTACGGTTGCATCCGCTCTTATCGGTACCGTACTCGGCTCGCTGGTGGCGGGCGCGCCGGCTGACCGGTTCGGTCGGCGCGCGGTCATGCTTGCGGTCGCGATCTGCTACGTTGTGTCGTCGCTCGGCACGGGGCTAGCGGGCAGCTGGGGCACGCTCCTAGCCTTTCGGTTCCTTGGAGGTCTGGCAATCGGCGCTGCCTCGGTGGTTACACCGATCTATATTGCCGAAGTCTCTCCAGCGCGTTTCAGAGGGCGGTTGGTTGCGCTGAACCAGCTCAACATCGTGATGGGCATTTTGATTGCTTTTCTATCCAATTACCTGATCGCCAATCTCGCCCCTGCGGAGACCGCCTGGCGGTGGATGTTCGGCATCGTCACCCTTCCATCAGCACTGTTTCTTGGCGTTAGTCTCCTATTGCCGGAAAGCCCGCGCTGGCTGGCGATTCATGGGCGGGCGCCGCAGGCGCTGGGCGTCATGAAAAGGCTGGGATTTCTCGATCCGACGGATGAACTTCGTCATATCCAGGAGGCCGAGGCCCGTCTTGATCGATCCATCGCACCGGGCCTGTTTCAGGCCGCCTATGCTCGCCCGGTCGCTTGCGCCATCGCAATTGCCATGTTCAACCAGCTCTCCGGTATCAACGCGCTGCTTTATTACGCGCCGCGTGTCTTTGAACTGGCCGGTGCAGGCTCTGACAGCGCGCTGCTGCAGTCTATCGCCATTGGCGGCACCAATCTGGTTTTTACCATCTTGGCGCTGTTTCTGATCGATCGCTTCGGTCGCAAGCCACTCCTGTACACCGGGTCGATCCTATGTGCCGTAGCCCTGCTTCTCGTGGGCTATCAGCTGGAAAGCTCTGATCCCGACGGCACGTTGATCCTTGTTGGTCTGTTGGGTTTCATCGCCGCCTTTGCCGTGTCGCAAGGCGCTGTCATCTGGGTGTTCATTTCCGAGGTTTTTCCCAGCGCGGTGCGCGGCAAGGGGCAGGCGCTTGGCAGCACGACCCATTGGGTCATGGCTGCTGCGATCACTTGGGCCTTTCCCGTATTTGCAGCCCAGGTCGGTGGTTGGGTCTTTGCCTTCTTTGGCGCGATGATGCTGCTCCAGTTCATCTGGACCTGGAAGGCGATGCCCGAAACCAACGGTGTCGCGCTCGAAGACATGGACCTTGGGAGTGCGCAGGCATGATCAGGACGCTTTTCTTGATAACCGCTACAGCTCTGATGGTTCCGGCCGCAACCCAGGCGCAGCGAGCCGATCCTCGCCCGGCATATCATTTCGCGCCCAAGCGCAACTGGATGAATGACCCCAACGGTCTGGTCTATTTCGAAGGCGAATATCATCTCTTCTATCAATATAATCCCCATGGTGACCGCTGGGGGCATATGAGTTGGGGTCATGCCGTCAGCCGGGATCTTGTGACCTGGGAGGAATTGCCGGTCGCCATCCCGGAGACCGCCGACGTCATGGCGTTTTCCGGCAGCGCAGTGATCGACTGGAAGAATAGCAGTGGCCTGGGCCGTGACGGTAAGCCGCCGATGATCGCGGTCTACACCGGTCATAATCCCAAAGCCAAGCTGCAGTCCCAATATCTTGCCTACAGCAATGACCGCGGACGAACATGGACCGTACATGGCGAGGTGCTGAGTGTGGGATCTCCGGAATTTCGGGATCCCAAGATCTTCTGGCATGAACCGACAAAGTCATGGGTCATGGTCGCTGTCATGGCGACCGAAAACCGCGCCGTCATCTTCACGTCACCCAATCTCAGGCAATGGACCTTTGCCAGCAGTTTCGGTCCGGCGGGCGGCCGGGGACGAAATTGGGAATGCCCCGATCTCAATCTCCTTCCCGTCGAAGGCGGAAAGCCCGGAGAGCAGCGCTGGGTGCTCAGCGTCAATCTGGGCGACCAGGCTGTGGGCGGCGGTTCGGGCGGCCAATATTTCGTGGGCGACTTTGATGGTCGTCGCTTCACGCCTGTCGAAGGGTGGGGCGGGGAACCGGTCTGGACGGATTATGGCGCCGATTTCTACGCGGCGGTCGCCTGGAATGATCTTCCCAAGGACGACCCTCGCCGCATCTGGATCGGATGGGCCAATGACTGGCGTTATGCCGAGGCGATACCCACCTATCCCGCCCGCGGCATCATGACTGTACCGCGCAGCATTTCCCTGAGGAAAACCGCCGAGGGCTATCGGCTGACGCAGCGGCCGGTGCAGGAACTGGAACAGTTGCGAGGCGGCAAACAGGCCGTGCGTCAATTGTCGCTGGGCGAAGAACCCGTTCCGCTCCCCGTCGAGGGTGGTGCCATTGATCTTCAGGCCAATCTTTCATTGGGACAAAGCGAGCAGGTGGCGATCACGCTGACCGATGGCGAGGGTTATCAGATGGTGATCGGCGTCAATCCGACGGTGAACGAGGTCTTCATCGATCGTTCGCGCTCTGGTCCACATTTCCACGACGGGTTTGCAAACCGTCATGTGGCGCCGGTTGACCTGAGTAAGGGCAGGGTGTCTCTTCGCCTGCTTGTGGATGAATCGATCGTCGAGCTGTTCATCAACGATGGTGAGCAGACGATCACTGATCGCTTCTTTCGCGGTTCAGGAACCCTGCGCTGGAGCGCTTCTGCGCGCGGCGCACCGGCAATCATGGATATCACTGCATGGCCGATCAGGCCGGAGGTGTCCCGCTGACGATCACGCCACACGAGAGCTGAACAGCTCGATCACCATCGGATGATTTTGAATTTCCGCTGCATGGACAGTCGGAACGCAGCTTCGCGCGGCCTGCATAGCAATAAACAAAGGGAGGATAATCATGAATTTCAAGGCAGTGGCACTACTTGGATCAACGTCGCTCGCATCGCTTCTGCTGGCTGCGCCGGCCATGGCGCAGGATGCAGGCGGTAACGCGGCTTCGGCAAAGAAGAAAGGCGAGGAGACGATCGATTCCGCGTCGGTTCCAGACATTGTCGTAACGGGTTATCGTGCCGCGCTGGGCTCTGCGCAGGACATGAAGCGCCAGTCCGATGCGATTGTCGATGCGATCGTGTCGGAGGATATCGGCAAGCTTCCTGACAATAATGCGGCTGAAGCGATCTCGCGCGTCGTGGGTGTGCAGGTGCTACGCTATAATGACGAGGCGGGTGTGGTGCTTGTCCGCGGACTTCCGGACGTGAACACGACCTTCAACGGACGGGAATTCTTCACGGCTGATGATCGTGTACTGCATCTGCAGGATTTCCCGGCTGGCGTGGCCGCAGGTTTGGAGGTCTACAAATCGGGCACGTCCGATCTCATCGAGCCAGGGCTTGCCGGCTTGATCAATTTGCGTGCGCGTCGGCCGTTCGACGTCAAGGACACGCAAATTGCCGGCGAAGTGCGCGGATCCTATAATGACCAGTCCAAGGCCTTCGACCCTTCCGCCAACCTCCTGTTGACCAAGCGCTGGGATACGCCGATCGGCGAGATCGGTGCGCTCGTCAATTTCAGCTATGTCCGGATGACCTATCGCAACGCCGATCGTTATGCCGATTCCGCTATCATCAGCCCGCTGGGCTTTGGTGCTGATGACCCCGCCGATGACATGACCGTTACGACGCCAGGCGTGGGCAATTTCCGCTTTCCTGCCAATGCCGGCAATTTCTACGAGAAGGGCGTTCGGCATCGGCCCGCGATAAATGGCGCGATCCAGTGGCGACCGACCCCCGATCTGGAAATCTATGCGGAAGGCCTTTGGCAGGCCTATCGGGGCAAGGTCCTTCGCGATGGTTTCAACGTCAATTTCGAGCGTCGCAGCATCGATGGCATCGCCCCGACACTGAGCAATGTGGTCCTGGTCGAAGGCGAGCCCCTCAAGGCGGCAAGCTTCACCAAGACCGGCGGCTATGTGCCCGAATTCTTCCGCTCCACCCAGGACGACCAGACTGACACCTATCAGGCAGCACTGGGATTCAAATGGAAGACCGACCGAGCCACCTTGTCGGGCGACTTCGCCTACACTTACAGCAAATATGAGGCGGACGAAGACAGCGTCGATGGCCAGCTCGCCAGCGCGCCGACCATCAATGTCGAATGGGACGTCAAGGGTTCGGCCATCTTCGATCTGGGTGACTTCGAGAAGACAAACCCCGCCAACTATATCTGGCGCGGCTATTATCAGCGGCATTTCGTCACCAAGGGTGATGGCGTGCAAGGACGGCTCGACCTCGATCTCGATACCGATTTTGAATGGCTGCCCAAGATCCAGGTCGGCATTCGGGCGAGCGACCGCACTGCGCTTATGCAGAATAACAACCGCTACGCCTATACGGCTGGCCTGGGTCTCCCGCTCGCGAGCCTGCCGACAGGCGAGCTTGAACTCATCAATGATGGCTTCCGCGGCGATCCGCAGCGCTTCCAGAACTGGCTGGCACCGACCCGCGGTTCCATCCGGGACAATGTGGAAGCGCTGCGGCAGCTGGCCTATGCGTCTGTGCAGCAACTGACGATCATGTTCCCCAATGACGGTGGCATTCGCGACGCCGTGACCAAGTTCGCGACCGAGGAAATACCGTTCGATCCGCTCAATGGCTTCACTGCCAAGGAAAAAAGCTATGCCATGTACGGCCAGGGCAAATATGAGTTTGACCTTGGGGATGTCGCTGTCGACGGTACATTCGGCGTTCGCGTCGTCAACACCGATGGCCGCTATTCCGGCTTCTCACGGGTAAACGGCTCTGATGGCACATCCCAGATCGTCCCGCAGGTATCGCGCCAGAACTATCTTGATGTCCTGCCTTCGTTCCAGACCCGGATCCGATTGACGCCCGAATTCCAGGTGCGACTGGCCTATAACCAGACCCGGACGCGGCCGAGTTTCGGCCAACTCAACCCATCCCTCAACATTACCCGTAACAGCCCTGGTCCTGACGGTTCGCCGCCGCAATATGCCGCCTTTGGCAACGGCGGTAATCCGAACCTCAAGCCGCTGACGTCGAAAAATTATGACGCGACGCTCGAATATTATTTCTCCAAGAATGGGTCGGCGACAATCGCGGTCTTCTACCGGGATCTCCAGGGCTTCATCAGCAACTACACCCGGGACGTGATGGACCCGGATTATGGCCGTATCCAGATCAACCGCCCGGAAAATGCCGGTAAGGGCGAAATCAAAGGGGCCGAAGCGTCCTTCCAGACCTTCTTCGATTTCCTGCCAGGGTTCCTGTCCGGCTTTGGCGTCCAGGCCAACGTCACCTATCTCGACGGCACCAATGCACTTCCAACGGTGCTGGGCGAAGGCGCTCGCCAGGTACGGATTACCGGCCTTTCGAAATGGGCTTATAATCTGACCGGATTTTATGAGAAGGGACCGGTGTCTGCGCGTCTGTCCTACAATCACCGTTCGAGCTACATCAACAGCTACAACCGGAACTCGAACGAGGATCAATATGCCGGGGAAGTTACCCGCGGCATTTCGCGCCTCGATTTCTCCGCCTCCTTTGAAGCGATCAAGGGAATCACGATCGTCGGCAATGTGAGCAATATCCTGGGCAAGCCGTTTAATAATTATCGCTATTATAACGAAACTCAGTATTTTCCCCGCGATCTTAGGGTCGAGGGGCGTTATTTCAGCCTGGGTGTCAGGTTCAAAATGTAATCCAGGTGCATTGTTGTAGGGGGTGAGGCACTTGCCTCACCCTCAAGACCTGGAGAGCGGACTTTTAGAATTGATTCATCATCAAATCCATTAGGTTGACGTTCAAAGACTATCTCATGCGGTTTCAATCTGTCCTATGTGCAGTCTTACACATAAGATTACATGGGCAGTCTGAAGCAATTTGATGGGGAATTATGATTATTCTCGGCGACGAAGTTGAAGATGTTGTGACCGATATGGGTGGCTTGATGCGCATCCATCTTTTTCGCCCTGCTCGAGAGGGGCGGTTTCCTGCTCTCCTATTCTTTTCGGAAATATATCAGGTCACGGCACCAATCAGAAGGATCGCTGCATTTTTAGCCGGACACGGGTTCCTGGTGGCCGTTCCGGAAGTCTATCATGAATATGAAAAGGCGGGCACGGTCCTGCCATATAATTCTGAAGGGACCGACAGAGGCAATGCGCTCAAGTTTCTCAAGCCAGTCGGTGCCTTCGATGCAGATGCCCGTGCGGGTCTTGATTTCCTGACTGCTCATCCGTCGTCGACCGGACACGTCGGCACGATCGGTAAATGCCTTGGGGGCCATCTGGCCTTGCGTGCCGCATTGGATTCTCGAGTGAAGGCTGCAGCCTGTTTCTATCCAACGGACGTCCATAGCGGAACATTGGGGGAAGGACGAAGCGACGATACATTTGCCAGGTTGATCGAGCTACGCGCTGAGATGCTGTTCATATGGGGACGGCAGGATCCTCATATTCCATTTGAAGGGCGCGAAAGGATCCGCTCGCGGCTTGAGGCCGTCGGGGCGAACTATGAATGGCTGGAGTTCAATGCCGCCCATGCTTTCATGCGCGATGAAGGTCCTCGCTATGATCCTGCTCTGACTGTGCGCGCGCTCTTGGCATCGATCGCGCTATTCCAGCGAGCCTTGTGAATACGAATACGCGTTGAATGCCATAGGCCGGCTCTCATGTTAGCCATCAAATAGATTTCAGGAGCTGAGAAAAAGCTGTGGGTCGTCGCCGAACTGAAGATAATTCCGCGGGCCTTTCCAAGGCGCCTGCGATCACGCAGAATCCCGACATTCGTTATCTGGGACGCCTGCTGGGCGATGTCATTCGGGCCTATGGCGGGGAGAAACTCTACAAGCAGACCGAATATATCCGCTCCGCCTCGGTCGACCGCGCGCGCGGGCTGCAGGGGGCGGACCTGACCGACACGGGCCTCGATGCCCTCAATCTCGACGACACGCTCAACTTCACCCGCGGCTTCATGCTGTTCTCGATGCTCGCCAATCTGGCCGAGGATCGGCAGGGCGTGGCGGCAGAACCCGGCGCCGATGTCGCGTCGGCGGTAGCCAAGCTCGAATCGCACGGCATCGGCAAGGATGCGGTGCTGGAATTGCTGTCGCACAGCCTGATCGTGCCGGTGCTGACCGCCCACCCGACCGAGGTGCGGCGCAAGAGCATGATCGATCACAAGAATCGCATCGCCGACCTGATGCAGCTGAAGGATGCCGGGCGGACCGAGACGGATGATGGCGAGAATCTGGACGAGGCGATCTTCCGCCAGATCGCGCTGCTGTGGCAGACGCGGCCGCTGCGCCGCGAGAAGCTGTTCGTGCAGGACGAGATCGACAATGTCCTGACCTATTTTCGCGAC
>Ga0172367_10006733_pt1 | contig 13392 bp, 4 predicted proteins | sample Lak10m_FD_114542 | JGI IMG/M metagenome (GOLD analysis project Ga0172367, IMG submission 114542) | Freshwater microbial communities from Kabuno Bay, South-Kivu, Congo - kab_022012_10m | ecosystem: Environmental > Aquatic > Freshwater > Lake | place: Democratic Republic of the Congo: South-Kivu...
AATCCTTGTGGACCTTGCGCACCTGGTGCACCTCCTGGACTTGATCCTGGTGCACCCTGAAATCCTTGTGGACCTTGTGCACCTGGTGCACCTCCTGGACTTGATCCTGGTGCACCCTGGAATCCTTGTGGACCTTGAGCACCTGTTGCACCCTGGAATCCTTGTGGACCTTGTGCACCTGTTGCACCCTGGAATCCTTGTGGACCTTGCGCTCCAACCAATCCTTGCGCTGCTGTTGTATTTGCAGTGAATGCAATGTTAGCATTACCTGAAACACCAGTTGACACACTCACATTAATATACGGAGTGTTAATGAAATTTAGTTGTTGTTGGCTTAATGTTGAACCACTATTAGCCGAAACACGAACAGTATTACTTGCTGAATCATATGCTGTTTTTACAGCGCTTGGAGAAGCAGCATCAGTTGTGCTTGTGCTGGTAATAGATGTTACAATATTCGCATTAGTTAATAGTGTAAATTGTGTTAAATTAGCATTTCCTGTTGCACGCCAAACTCCAGCAGTTGAAGAGAATCTAATTTCAGCATTTCCTAATCCAGCTCTTCTACTTCTAAAGATAGCATCACCATCTGTTATAGTGCTAGCGCGAAGAAGAAGTGTATCAGAATCGTTAACGATTGTTCCCTGATTTACTTGAGTTCCAGCAATCGTTACATTATTAAATACAGCATTTCCTTGTAGGATTGTATATAAACCAGCGCCATCGAAAACTATATTTGTGGCAGTAGTTTTGCCATTTAAATTTGCTGTTCCTGCCACAGTTAGATTTTGTGACATTGTTGTGTTTGATGCGACAGAAAGATTGGAAGAAACCGCTGCGTTAGCAGTGACGCTCAAATCGTTTCGAACTTGAGTTGTTCCAGAAGTAGATCCTAGACGAACAGTGGCGGCAGCGCCACCAAGATTGACTGCTGTTGCAGAGGTGTTAGCAAGATTAGTTGTTGCTGGACCAGTAATGTCGCCACCAGAAACTTCAAGATCATTTGTAACTGTAAGATCATTACGCGCAACAGTTGTACCAGATGTTGATCCAAGACGAACTGTTGCCGCAGTTCCACCAAAATTAACGGCAGTAACTGATGTATTTGCGATATTTGCAGTCGCTGTTGAGGTAATGTCGCCTCCATCAACATCAAGATCTCCAGTAACATTTAGATTGTTTTTAACATCAGTGATTCCGCTTGAAGCACCCATGTTTAATGTTGTAGCAGCACCAGCAAAATTTACAGTTGTTGATGTTACATTAACAAGATTCGCGGTAGCAGTAGAAGTAATATCACCACCATCAACGTCTAGATCACCTGTTACGTTTAGATTATTCTTAACATCTGTCGTACCAGTAGCAGCACCCATATTGAGTGTTGTTGCTGCACCAGCAAAGTTTAATGTGGTTGCTGTTGCATTTGCAAGATTAAATGCTGCAGTAGAAACTGTTAAATCTCCACCATCAATATCTAAATCGCCAGTAACATTTAAATTATTTCTGACGTTGGTTGTTCCTGTTAACGCACCCATCTCGATTGTCGTTGCAGCACCAGCAAAATTTAATGTTGTTGCTGTTGTATTAACAAGATTGGTTGTTGCAGTAGAAGTGATGATATTACCACCATCTACTGTTAGATCACCATCTACTTCTAGATTGTTATTAATATTTGTTGTTCCTGTGGCAGCACCGATTTCAACTGTGGTTGCTGCACCACCAAGATTTAATGTTGTCGTTGTAGTGTTTAAAAGATTCGCAGTAGCAGTAGAAGTAATATCACCGCCAGATACAACTAAATCGCCCTGAACAGTTACTGTTCCTGTTGTGTTACCGATTGTTACTGTGTTTGCTAAACGACCAAAGTTAATGGTTGATGATGAAGTGTTAACCACATTAGCAATGTCAGTCGACACAATATCGCCACCGTTAACAGTCAAATCACCTTGAACTGTAGTGTCACCGCTCGAAGCAGTAACAGAAAATGCGGTAAACGTGCTGTTTGCAACTCTAAAGTTATTAGCAATATCAGCAGTCCCAGTAACACTTACATTCTGAGAAACTGTTAGATTTGAAGAAATAGCAGCATTAGAATAAAGGAATGTATTTCCTGTAATGCCAACTGTTCCAGTGACATTTGCATTTTGTGATACTACAACATTTTTAGAAACAGCAAGATTACCAGTAATAATTGTATTACCAGTGACTGTTAATTGATTTGCTACAGAGGCATCGTCACCAACAATTAGATCTGTCGTGGTTGTTGTACCACCGATAAGTGCATCACCAGTACCAGAGATTGTAAGTAGCGTACCACCTGTAGAGCGAGAAATAACTACCGTTCCGTTGGCAACAGTAAAGTTAGAATTATCTTTTACATATGGGTGATTACGAAGAATGTTTCTATCTGTAATTAAGTCATTCGTGCGTGTACGCCACTCATCGAATGTATTTGTAACAGCAATTGTTGATATATTTGCGTTAGCCATTTTGTCCTCTGATCAAAACCTGTAGCATTTGCTTAATTTCAGATAGTTCTGACTTAATCCTATTTATCTCTTCATCTCGAATCAAATTTTCTTGGTGTTTTTTTAATTCATTCTCATATCGAATAACCTCTGATCGGTCATTACATAAAACAGCCATATTGTTTAAATCACGTGAATATTTCGTGCCTTCAATCTTTAGTTTCATACATTAACCACCAGGAACTGCAATTACCTTGAGAGATTCTACTGCAGGAGTTACTGTTGGATCCTCAGCTGTCATACGAATCTTAACTGCGAAGTATTTAAATGTTCCACCAAGCGGCAGCGTTCTTGCCCCATCAAAGTATTCAATTGTACCTTTTCTGGTTGAGAAACGATATTCCAATGGAACAGTAGTGCTTTGATCTGGCGAAATATAATCCTTTACAACTGCCATTTTTTGCCATTTCTTGAACACGAATGGGTCTGAGTCGAGAGAAGACAAAACTTTAAAGTAAACTTGAATGTCTGTTCCTTGAGGTTTGTATGCTCTCATACGAACCACCAGATCACCAGAATCAAATCCATCCTCGAGTGTAACAATTTTCGTCTGGTATCTGGATAGCATATTACCGCCAGATGCATCAGTCTCACCATTAATGATTGCTGTTGCGTTTGATGCTGCAGCTGCTTCTGCTATAATAATTGATGGGGATGTAAAGTAGCCAGAACCTGGATTGATAATATTAACAGCAGTTACTTTTCCGCCAGACAACATGCTTGGTAGAACATTTGCAGTTGCTCTGTTGGAACCAACATCTGGTGCACCAATGGTTACGACAATATTTGCAGCATTAGAGTGACTCCCACTACTTGTAATAGAAACTAAGTTGTTTGCTATACCAGCGTTATTAATAATGTTTTGTAGAGCGAATACACCAAATCTTTCTCTGTTAATGATAGGTGCAACAGAATTATCAGTTGTAGCCATCGTTACTTTGACGTTCACACCCTCAACATTTGCCGCTGGAATGTATCGACGACGTTTGGATGATGCACTAGAGATATTAGTGTCTTTACCAAAACTGTAGATTTCATTATTTTCTATTTTAATATATCCAGCAGAAGTGCCGTCTGTCAAATATGAATTAAGTTCATATTTGATAGAAGTTGGCGCAAATTGTTGAACAGTTGCTGCAATTTTTACTAAGTCCATTGCTGTATTCGTTTGAATATTTTTATTAGGAACTAGATTAAAATAAACTTCAGATGGGGTTGTTGAGAATGATGCACGATTAATTCTAAACATCAAATCTTGATTTAAAATTGGATTCCAGTTAGAAGCATTTTGCGATTTAAAGAAATTACCAACATATGGTTGCTCAGAAATACGGCGAAGATTTCCTGTTTCGTCTGTGTACTCCCCACCTAATGTAGCAGTCCAAACTTCATAGTCTGGTGATTCAGTAATTAGTTTAATTGCATACTCAGTTCCTGGTAACAAGTAAACTGGGTCAGTAAATGTAAATTTAGTGGTAGTTGATGTGTTTGCAATACTTGGGGTATTTGATGTGTTAACATATGTAGGTTCTAGTGTGCGTTCAGCGATAATATCGTTTGACGGCAATCCGCTGTCGACTTTAGAAATAGCAACTGTAAATGGTAATTGTTCTTCAGCATTTGTTGGTTTGCTCTTAAAGAACAAATCAACTGACGTCATAAACACACCATAAGCATTTTTCACTTCACCGTTGACAATAGAACTGCCCTTTGGTGTAAAGAATGTTTGCGCCATATATTTACGGTCATTAATTTTTTGCGTTTCATTAATAACTTTTGGTGCTGCTTGTAATGTGTTTGGCGTTTGTTCGCGAAGAACAAAATTACGAGCATTTTCTGCAGTGTTAGTTTTACCAACTGCACTATATTTACCGATAGCACGCATTTTATAATTATTATCATTAAATGTTGCAGTATCAGTAACAGTAAATACACGCTCACCAGTTAACCACTTTAGGTTCGATTCAGATGGGATATGAAAAATACCATATAGTGCACCAACATCATCCACAGTGTGAGTGCCAATAGAATAAATTGAATTTGATGTGCAATGTGCTGGTAGAGTTGCATCGATAATTGCTTCGTTAATACCATTTGCTGTATTCGCAACAACGGCAACCACATTCGCTCTGAATCCCATGTTGGTACCAGAGACGATGGTAATTGTATTGCCAACAATTGTAGAGAGTCCATCACGTGTGATATTATTAGAGGAAATGACGATAGAACGTATAGGCGTATTTCCTGTATTTGCTCCTGTTACAACAGAAGACAATGCAAGGTATGAATTTGCTGTACTAATTGTTGTGAGTACAGTTCCATTAGCAGCGTATGTTAGCGATTCACCTGCTTGGAATCGATTATTTGCTGCGTTAACTGTTGCTTCACGAATATCGGCAACAAAATTCGTCAGATTCCACAATTTATATGCATCTGGATGAGTTAATGTTGTATTCAATGATCCTAGAATAGGATCTACAACCAAATATCCAGTGGAAGCATCAATGACTTCCCACTTCTTAACTTTACCCACAAAAGAAAAATTAGGTTGTGGTTGAAAATTTAAGAAGTAAGTGAGTGCTGCTCCAGTAGCAGTTTGATATACCAGATCATCAGCAGTAAAATTTGATGAACTTAGATCACCAGCACCAGCACCTTTGTTAACTTTAATTGTAATAAAGTTTTCGTTAACATAGATTAGGTTTTGAGTTTTTGTATATGATGTTCCAAGAACTTCAGCATAGGCTTTAGATGTTGCACCATAAAGACCCATATTAATCTTTACATTCGATAAAGCACCAGTAGAAGAAACATTAATTCTGGAGCCTTTTTGAGTAAAATCATTAACTTTGATTTCATCAAAGAAAAAGTTAGCGACAGCGTCTGGTTTGAGATTTCTGGAAGCAAAATTGATGTCGTTCTCGCGGACAAATGGACTCAATCCAACAGTAACTAGTGGCTCATCACTATATTCCTGCGAAGCAAAGAAATCTTCTCTGGCGGTTCTTACAGTATCCTCGCGCCAACCTTGATTTTTTGCGTTTCTGTTTTTATTCCAAGCCATTTTTATTCCTCAATTATGGGTTCCAGTCAAATTTGCCCGTAAAATTCTCAGCAGTTAATAAGCCAGTTCTGTTCCAATCTGGTGAATAGATATCCATTGGATTGGATGATTCACCCCAAGCATTTTTCCCAGTCCAAGTTTCATTTAAGAATGTTTCAGGCGCAACACCAGCAATATTGATATCAAATGATTGCCAAACTGTTGGATTAATCGATGCTACAGAAGAAGCAAACGCTGGACCCTGCACAACTGGGTTTGTATCTATTGGGAAATTTTGCGTAGAAATAATAACATTGTTATAGGTTTCTTCGTTATATCCACCACCACCAATCTGTTCAATATAATTATCATTTAGTGATGCGTGCGATGTTCTTACTGATTGACGTAATTCAAATACTCTACCCATTGAATCAGTCACTAAAGGTTGATGCTCTAGTGAATAGAAGAAATCGCTTTCTGGCGTGAGCGTCACAAATCCTTCGAACTTAGCAATCATTGTAGACTGTACTGGCTCAGTGCCATCTGATGTTGCTAACTTTTGTTCAGCGAAAGAAGTTTCAGCATATGGGATTGTGATAAACTTGTCGCGAACATTATTACCAGTAGATGTTGTTTTTAAATTAAATTGTGTAATATGTTTATATGGCGATAATTTACCTTTTTCGATAGAGGCAGCAAAATCGTTGTACGTGTCAGCAATAGTTAAATCATCAAACTCATCTACCAACGTTCCATAAATTGGTTTGTTAATTGTTGGAGTTGTTGGAGATTTAGGCGGATCTTGAATAATTTGTTTTTCAGATTCTTTGAGTGCAATAAAAGATTCTACCTCTTTTAGACGATTGTCAATCCTAGATATATCTTTCATCGTATAACGACGATTATCAATATATCTCAAATCAATAGATTGTAGCGAAGCTGTATATGGCGGAATATACAATGTGTAAATTGCCATTGAATCTTCACTTTCAATCGGTTCTTTAGGAGTTAATGTTGGGACACCACTAAGAACTTTAAATTCTTTATCTTTTGTGACAATAAGTTTATCAATACGTGGTAGATAATAGTCATAATCTAATTCTAAAGGATCTGTAGGACGTTGAATTAAACCACCACTAAAATCTAAATTTTGTACCACAACATCTATTGCAGCATTTGTTGATGTTGCACTAAAACCAGAAGTTACTGTTAGTTGTGTTAAACTTGAAATAGCATTAACTGTTCTATAATCGTTACCGATTTTAATCACAGTTCCTGTTATAATCGGAGGAGTTAATACATTTTGCGCTAAATTTGTATTAGCAGTTACAACCACACTACCTGATGCCACATTAACTCTAGCGTCTATGGGCAGCGTTTTGTATGGTGCAACAGTTGTTCCTGGTTCACGGATTGGGCGAAGATCAATACAATCGCGTAAATTATATTTTTTGCCTGAGATACTTTGATAAATTGGAATCTGTTCTGTGTCGTAAATTGTACTTGCGTAAGACTTGGCAGATAGATAACCAGAACCAGTATGCGTGTAATAATCAAATAAAACTGCAGTCTGACCTGTCGGTGCAGAAGAACCTGGTTTTAGAATAATAGCGGCATGGTCATAATAGTTATCGGTTTGACCGCTATCAAATGAATATCGGTCAGTAATATCTGTCATGTTTGTTGTGTTTGGTGCATGACTTGTATTACCAGAGTCATAGATTTTCTTAATCTTTACAACATCAGCAACAAACAATGATTGACGTTCACCAGGATTTTTAATTATTACATCTGAGGAAGTAAACCAAGCAATACCATTTGATGTGGTAATTTTAACATTAGCATAACCAGAAACGCTGGTTGCTGTTGCTAGAGTATCATCAGCTGTTAATGCTGAATTAGATTGAACTAGCGTCTTGGTACGACGGAATCCACCGTTGGCATTAGTAACTTTTGTTGTTACATACACATCACCAGTAAATGTTGCACCTGATGCGCTCTCCGTGTGAATTGTAATCGATTGCGTTGTCGTTTTTTTCACGCTTCTGCTAGAAGTTGTTAGATCAACAATTTGTCCTGGAGTTGTACCTGTTGTTGGGACAACAATAACATTTTCTATAACATCAGCATTAGATACGACTTGACCAACTGTACCGAAATCATATGTTTCAGAACCTGTTAGCGCAAGAGTTAATGCACCATTGGTGACAAAACTTTGATTTTTAGCAATGTATTTTCTGTATAAATCAACATTGACATCGCTATCATAACGGATATAATAGTTTGGTAAATCAAACACCATTTTATTGAATAGAGAATCTTCTAAGATAGCGTTACCGATAAGATCTTTACCAGTAGGCGCAACATTAGCCTGTAGATTTGCTGATGTTAATGATGTTGTGTTGGCAATCATCACAGACTCTGTGCTGCTAACAGGCATAGAAAGTGAGAATCGCTGAGAACCTAATAGCGTTTGTGTTAAATCACGATCAAGTGTTGCGATTTTAGTTGTGCCATTGTATGCAAGGATTTTACCTGCCTCACCAGCAACTTGATCGATCATTGTCAACGTGCCGCCGACATAAGCATCAGTCGTACTGGAGAAGTTAGATCCAAGATTTGCTGTGCGGACGTTTGATCCCACGCCACCTGTTACTGAAACTATAGGCGTAAAGTTAATATCAGTTAGATACGCATAATAAACAGTAGCACTAGAAGTTCGTTCAATGTTTCTTAATTTTGCAGTGCCGATGCGTGTCGAAAAGTGTTTAGAGCTCTCGCCTGATGATAAATCCACAAGATTATTGGCAACGCAGTGAAAATCCACTTCATCTAAGTTATCTGAGAACACAATACCATTGGTTTCACTACCGACAACATTTGCAAGTTGAATTCTATTTCCATAATAGACTGAAAGATCATAATCTTTGTTTGATTTGAATGTTCTTGCACGATCAGCTGAAACCTTACGAGTTCCGATCGTTTCAAATTCAAATCCTTTAACGTATGCTTTTCCTGGCTCAACATTAATGATAAATGTGCTAGTGTTTTCTGATTGTCCAGCTGGTGTATTTGCGCTAAGATTTACGCGAAATGGTTTAACAGCATAATTACCAGACTCGTCATAAGTTCTACGAGCGAATGTTTTTTCAAGTTCAGAATAAATTGGATAACTGACTTGACGTGTAATAACTCCATTTTCTACACGCAGCAATTCAAAGAAACGACTATCGTCAACAGAATCTAATGTTCTTTTCGCAAGAACTAAATCAAATTGATATCTATGACCACCTGGAGCCTGATAGTTAAATGCTTCTTGTGCTGGGTCGAGCAGAGCATTATCAACAGATTCTGTAACAATTTCTTCGTCAATTTCTAGACCGACACGATATGTTGGCGTTGTTGAATATGGATCTAGGACAATTGTTTGCGGAGCAACCGTTACGAAATAACCATCAACATAAAACACACCCTGATTAATTGAAACGACAGAACCAGAACCTGTTGTGTTTGCTCCAACTGCAACATTGGCTGAGTTACCAGCGGCTGTTGAAATTGTCTGCGAAGAAGTAAATCCGCTACCACGAAGATACTTCACTAATACCGCGCGATCTGCAGTGGTAGAATAAGTTTGAATAACTTTAGCGCGAGTTTTAGGTGTACCTGAATTGAATACAACCAAACCCAAAAAATCTTCAAGGTCAATGTCGATATTGTTAAATTGAGCATCTAGTTTTACGAAATTAATGGAGGTGTCTAGTGTTAGATGACCGCCAACAACTGGGGAACCATCTTGAAAGATATGATTATCAAACTGTTTAATTTGGTTTTGTAGAATAGACTGAATTTGAGTCAATTCACGAGCCTGGACTGAATATCCAGGACGGAATAGAATGCGCATATAGTTATTTTCTAATGCGCCATTAGTTGCCTCAAAATCGTCCCAATATGGTGATGCGTTAAAATCCATTGATTACACCTTAAAATTCTACAACCAGTTTGGTTGTTTCAGTTTGGTTGCTGTTTCGAGTAATTTTTGCTTGGTTTTCGATATACAAAATCTCTCCAGATAAAATATTTATATCTGGTTCCACCACATTAAACACTTTGGCGAATACCGATGGAGCGTCTTTTTGATAGATTGTTTCGTTTTCGATATTATCAATATTTCCAGTTATATTGTTAACATACAATATATTAGTATTATTATCAAAATGAACCACTTTTGCAGTAAATGTCGCCGACGCAAAACTAGAACCGACGAATACCGTTTCGTTATGCCCGAAATCTACAGGAGGATTAGATGTGTAAATTTCTGTGTACATAGGATAGTAAGCAGCAGTCGCAAAAGATCCATTGCTCGTTTGTACATCTTTAACGATACAAATTTGGCGAAATGTATCGCTACCATCATCCTCAACAGGTAGATTACCTTCTACATCACCAATAAAATCTACCGAAACCATTAAATTAGATCCACCCAATTCTCTTTGTGGATCAAATCCATGACCGTATTGTGGACTAATGATGGCTTGAAGGTTTGCTGTGTTACCAATAGTTTGTTGTAGTGGGTCGTCCAATGTAATCGTAGCAGTTGTATAGTTGTTGCCGCCGCTTAGAATGTTAATGTCAGTTATTACGCCGCTGACAACATCTACAGTAACATTAGCAAGCGTACCATCACCAGTCACAGAAACAATAGCATAGTTGTTTACTGAACTACCTGCATAATAACCTGATCCACCGTCTTCAATTTTAATGATGTCAATGCGACCGTCAACTGCGTTATCAAACACGATTGTGTCGCGCAAGACTGGCATATACTTGTCAGTGAAGAATTTGTTTTTCAATCCAGTTGGAATTGAATACATATATTTCCACTTATATCCATCAACAGTTTCAATGTATGGATTCTCTGGTAACTCACCGCCGATAGAAATTTGTGGTTCTGTGTTAGAGGCTACATCGCTGTTATTAAACAAACATTTAAACACTTGATCTTTTGAATTTCTAACATAAAATTTGTTAGAGTATTGAGTTGTAGAGGTTACAACTTCGAATATATTCGCAGAAGTGTATGTGCTAGTAAACACTGAATTTACAACCAACGCTGTTGCATTAGCAGAAATAACTTCTTTTGTTTCTTCACCAATACGAATGATATCACCAGCGGAAATAGCTGGTGTTGATGTTGTAAAATTAATTCCGTTGGCGTTTACAGTATTAGCCTGACCCGATTTAACATTTACATTTCCACCAGTAACCTGCGTCGCTAATACTTTTAAATATAGATTTGCTGTTTGATTATATGCAACATAAACCGTATTTGCTGCCCAGTCTACTCTAGGAATAACAGGTTGAATGTCATTACTTGTGATTCGTTTGAGGATTTGTCCTTCTTTGAACACATTGTTTTTATATTCTGTGGTATCGTATGGTGTTGTGATTGTAACATCGTCCAACACTGCAGAGTTAGATGTATTTGCCCAAGGTAACGAACGACCAAGGAAAACATACACATTCGCCAATGGCACGGAAACCATCTTCTCGAAGTTTTTTGCGTTTGTAATACCAAAATCTTTAGTAATTAATGACTTCATTTGTTACCTTAAATTCGAATAATTTTATAAGAGACAACATTATAAGTTGGGTTTTTCTTATAAACAACATTTCCTGTTGCAGTCACCGAGGAGTTCAATAGGACAACATTGGATGTAGGTGTTGAAACAATGTATCTGTCATAAACCGTTCCAGACACATTGAAACTAATGTTATCTCCTGTTTCCAAACTTTCCGATACAGCAGTTGAGTTAGCAAACACAATCACATTCGCATTACCGCTGACTGTTCTGATTAATCCGTCGCCTGTACCACCAATTGAACTTTCTAACCATAGGGTATTGGCGTCGACAACATTGGTAATGACTCTTGTATATTGTTTTAGTGATGCCGTCTCAGTTGTATTTATTACAATTAAATCACCCACACTGGTTCTGGTTGTAAAACTAGAGTTATTTCCAAATAGAACATTGCTTGCGTATGATGTATTGGCGTTGGTAGACTGAGAGGCATTAGATGTGTGTAAATTAGATGAAATTGATACTTCTTCTACAATTAAATCCTTCATCAAGTATTTCGACAATAACTGCATACCTGCTGGGTGACCGACGCGATATACTGAATCGCTATAGTCATCCAATGACTTCTCAGACGAGATTTCATATGAGAAGTTGTGGTAATAATTGTCGTTTTGTAGTTTCTTGTCTGCGCTCAAGAATCCGTCTGTGTTTAGATAGAACCCATTGTACTTGATCAAACCGTTTAAGAACTCTGAATTCGCCTTCGCCAACCCATCGCCATAGAAGAATGGGTATTTACGCTCAACTGCATCATTAATATCATTAAACGAAATAACAGCGTTTGCAGTGGAGATATTAAGCGATACATTGCCTGCTGATGTTGTGATGCGCAATGCCTGAGCAGTGTCTATTGCACCAGAATAATTAAAGATGCGAAGAACAGTGTTGGTTGAATCTGAACGATAAGCGTCGTCAATCGTTCCTCTAAAGGTTGCGCCAGTATTTGTAACACCACCCTGCCAGACCGAATCTCCACTGAGAACAATCAGTCCGCTGGCGAGATTATCTGTTAGAATGTCAACGACCTTGAGCGAAGTAACTGGTGTATTGGCATATTCGAATCCACGATTAATAATACGGAAATCTTGAATACGACCGATGTCTGAGGTTTCTGCAGAAAATTCCTCGCCATCGCTTAACAAGTAAATGTCGAATGACGCGCCTGTACCAGTAGCAAGATTTCCAGTATTCGTATCCCGAATAATGATTGATGGTGCAACTGGATAACCTTCCCCACGATTATCGATAACAACGCTGGTGATTGCTCCATTAGCATCGACAGTATGGTATGCGTTTGCACCGTAACCTGTTCCGACAAACTCAATCACATTGTTCGTCACATTGTATCCAGAACCAGCAGTCTTTACTGACACAAGTCCAAGTTTACCTGGACCCTGGACATTTGGACGAAAATCTAAGAACAATGCAAAGTTTAAAATATTAATTGGATTAATATTATTTTCAAATACTCTGTCTAGATATAGTGTTTTAGTATTTGCAGAACTACCTGGATTTTCAACAACATAATCTAGAACTTCTGCATAATGTGCAGTATCACCAACATCTAGGAATAAACGAGTACCTGTATAGAATCCATTTGCTAAACTGTATGATGAATTAGATGAACTCAAACGAATCGTTGGTGGTGATGCTAATGGATTATACTGAGAAAATTGACCTGACGGAATTCTTAAAAATCCTTGGTCAACTGAGTAATCTGATTCGTATAAAGATATTGCTTCAAATACTGGTGGTTCTTCGAAGAATGATCCACCATCTTTAAGATCCAATGCACGAACTTTACCTAGTGTTATACTATCAAATGTTAACGCTCTACCGATCTCAGTCTGAGCATTTGCAAAAATCTTTACATTACTAGTGCCATCAACTGCTGTACCCAAAGCAGGAGATAGAGTAGCAATTTTAGTAGTTCCATTATATGAAATAATTTGTGATGTATTCGGTGATCCACCTGATCCTGTTCCACTCAACACTCTAACCACAAATGATTTGTAAAAATCAGTTGTGCTACTTGCCATATGTGTGGCAGTATTTAAATTAATCGTTGATGTTGTATTCCCAGCACCAGTTGTTAGATTTGCAAATGTTGTAACATTATCAAAATCATATTCTAAACCGTTTAATAAAATATCTCCTTTATATACAATCGCATCAGTATTAA
>Ga0172367_10006736_pt1 | contig 13390 bp, 6 predicted proteins | sample Lak10m_FD_114542 | JGI IMG/M metagenome (GOLD analysis project Ga0172367, IMG submission 114542) | Freshwater microbial communities from Kabuno Bay, South-Kivu, Congo - kab_022012_10m | ecosystem: Environmental > Aquatic > Freshwater > Lake | place: Democratic Republic of the Congo: South-Kivu...
CACCGGAGCCATCACATTCACCCCGGAAGCCGGTTTTACTGGTGATCCTACATCCATCGGTTACACGGTCAAAGATCGAACCGGTTTAAGCTCGAATAGTGCCACGGTCACTATCGATTACCCACAAACAGCGCCTACCGCCGTGAGTGACAGCAAAACAGCTATAAGTGGGCAAGCTGTGACTGTCGATGTCATAAGCAATGATAGCGACCCGGAAAATGACCTGGATCCAACCAGTGTTAAAATCGCTGGCACCCTTAATCCCGGCGATGCATTATTCGTTGCCGACGAGGGTACCTGGACAGTCAATCCTGCAACCGGCGCCATCACATTTACCCCGCTTGCAGGGTTTACCGCCGATCCCACGCCAATCAGTTATACCGTCAAAGATCGTACCGGCCTCTCATCGAATTCGGCCACAGTAACTATTGACTATCCGCAAACACCCCCCGTCGCTGTCAATGACAGTGTAAGAGGCCTCAATGGCCAACCGGCTACCATTGATGTAATTAACAATGACAGTGACCCGGAAAACGATCTGGATCCAACCAGCGTAAACATCGTTGGCACGAGCAATCCGGGGGATCCTTTGGTTGTAGCCGGTGAAGGTACTTGGTCGGTTGATCCGACCACTGGTGCCATCACCTTCACCCCAGAAGCAGGATCTATCGCCGACCCAACCCCGATCAGTTATACCGTTAAAGACCGCACCGGTCTGAGTTCCAATCCGGCCACTGTTAGCGTCGACTACCCGCCCTACGCACCCGTGGCAACCAATGACAGCCAATCCGGGCAGAGCGGACAGCCTGTGACGGTCGATGTGTTAAACAACGATAGCGATCCGGAAAATGACATCGATCCGACTACGGTCAAAATCGTCGGCACTACTCAACCCGGTGAATCGTTGGTTGTCATTAATGAAGGCACCTGGTCGGTGAATGCTAGCAGCGGAGCAATCACCTTTACCCCCAATCCCGGTTTCACTGCCGACCCAACGGCTATCAGTTACACGGTGAATGATTCCACGGGTCAAACCTCCAATCAGGCTACGGTCACAATCGATTATCCTCAAACCCCACCAGTTGCGGTCAATGATAGTCAAACAGGCTTAATGGGGCAGGCAGTTACCATTGATGTAATTGCCAACGACAGCGATACGGAAAATGACCTGGCTCCCGGCACAGTCAAAATTGTCGGGACGAACAATCCTGGTGATCCGTTGTTGGTGTCGAATGAGGGTACCTGGACGATTAACCCTAGCAGTGGTGCAATTACCTTCACACCCATTTCAGGTTTTACCGCCGATCCTACTCCGATACGCTACACGGTTGAAGATCGCCTGGGACTGATTTCCAACCCGGCTACGGTAACCGTGGATTATCCACAAACCGCTCCACTGTCTGTCAACGACAGTCAATCAGGCAATACTGGACAACCGATTACTGTCGATGTCATCGCCAATGACAGCGACCCGGATAATGACCTGGATCCAAAAACGGTGAATATCATCGGTACCACTCAGCCTGGCGCTGCTTTGGTAGTAACCGGCGAGGGTACTTGGTCAGTGAACCCCACAACCGGCGCTATCACCTTTACACCTGAACCAGGTTTTACTGGCGATCCAACCCCGATTCATTACACCGTGGATGACAAAACCGGACTAACCTCCAATCAGGCCAGTGTAACCCTGGATTATCCACAAACGGCACCCACTGCTATCAATGACAGTAAAACCGGGAATCTGGGACAAGCGGTCGTCATCAATGTGCTGAACAACGACACTGATCCTGATAATGATTTGGATCCCGGCAGTGTGCAGATCGTCGGTACCGCTAATCCTGGCGAGTCTCTGAGCGTTGCAGGCCAAGGCACGTGGTCAGTCAATCCGACAACCGGAGCGATAACCTTTAGACCTATTTCCGGTTTTATCGGCGATCCTACGCCTATCAGTTACACCGTAATGGATCGCACCGGCCTGATTTCAAACCCTGCGACCGTGACTGTGGATTATCCCGATTTCATCCCGATTTCCCCGGACAACATCTGGAATGCCGGTAATGGTTCCATTACCCCCCCCAAACCCATCGATCCTCCCAAGGTCGATTTAGGTATTGTCGACAAACCGCATTTCTATCCAATCTTGCAAATGCTGGATCGATTGAATAATCAACCCTTTGGATTTGACCGTCTGGATTTATCAGCCTTTAAACCTTATCGAGACATTGATTTACCGATCTCTCGCGAAGTGGACAGAATTGAACATTTGCGCCAGTTCGATGATATTTTTCAGCGCATCAGCAGCCATGGTCGTAGTTCATGGCAACTGGGCGGGCTTCGCTACTCCGTAACCATGCAGCCCAAAGAGGTTGCAGCGGATAGTCGTGATTTTCTAAGTGTGCATAGCACCATCGTTGGCAACCTGCTTTATGTTGAATTCGAGCATACCGTCAATCAACAAGCGATTTACGATATTGATCATGTGCATGCTCGCTTGTCCGATGGCCGCCCTTTACCGGAGTGGCTCAGTTTTGATCAGCAAAATGGCTTGTTGAGCGGTATACCTCCTGCAGGCGGCGAAATCATCGAACTGCAGTTTTCAACCACACTGCAGGATGGACGTGTACTATCCAGTGCTGTAGAAATTGAGCCGGACACCGGACGACTGATTAAGATTGATGAACCACATCAGGCCGTGGGATATTCACGGTTTTCTGATCAGGTCAAACAATCAGCTGATCGCTTCAATGTCGAGAAGAACGCTTTACGAAGCGCCTTAAAACCTTAAAAAGATGAAAAAAATACTGCTTATTTCATTAATTGCATTATTCATGCAGGCCGAAACGGCGCGGGCTCAAGACGCCTCGCCAACTGCGCTGCCTACCGAGGCCACTGTGATGGTGAGGGGTCTACTTAAGCCCCTGCATGAAGCCACTTTGTCTTCCGAAGTGTTAGCCAAAGTCACTGAAATACCCTTTACCGAAGGCAAACGATTCAAAAAAGGCGATGTACTGGTACGTTTTGATTGCGCCCGTTACAAAGCCGAACTGGCGGCTACTCAAGCCGAATTCAGCGCACGCAAAAAAACCTCGGATAACAACGCCGAACTCTCTACTTACAACGCTGCAGCCAATCTGGATGTGGAAGTTTCAGCCGCCGAAACCGATAAAGCCGCCGCCCAAATGCAGGCTGCCCAAGCCATGCTGAATGGTTGCACAATCTCTGCGCCTTGGGCCGGACGGGTGGTGGAACTCATCGCTCATGCCCATGAAACGGTATCACCCGGAAAAGAACTGTTACGGATACTGGACGACAGCAAACTGGAAATCGAACTATTGGCACCGTCCAAATGGCTGACCTGGTTAAAAGTAGGCTCGGCATTTAAATTTCGGGTCGATGAAACCGGCCATGAATACCCCGCCAAAATTTCAGAGCTGGGAGCCCGTGTCGATCCAGTCAGCCAAACCATCCGTCTGACGGGGGTATTGAACAAACAGGACTCTGCACTTCTGGCAGGCATGAGCGGCAGCGCGCATTTCGACGGCCAACCCTGACTGTGAATGCCACACCTCATTCTGAACAAACCCAAGCCAAATCCCGCGAAGATCAAGATGGCTTGCTGACGCTACTACAGCTTGAGGCCGCTGTCAGACGGGTACTGGAAGCCGAAGCCCTGCCGTTTTTTATTGTCAACGAAACCCGCCGCCTACTCAATTATCGACAAGCCATCCTGTTTTCCAAACCGACACAAAAGCCTTGGCAAGCACTGGCTTTATCCAGTATCGCCGTAGTTGATCGCAGTACACCGATGCTGCAGTGGCTGGAGCGGGCTTTAAACCAGTTGTATCAAGACACGGCCGAACCACCGGTGCAACGTTTCCAGGCCAATCTGGCTCCGACAGAAATCGCCAAAGATTGGGCGGAATTTTCCCTGCCTTATGTCAGCTGGTGTCCATTACGCACCCCGGGCGGTGATTTATTAGGTGGCTTATGGCTGGCAAGGGAAAACCCCTGGCAAGATCACGAGCTGGCGTTGCTGACCCGACTAGCGGAAACTTATGCTCACGCCTGGCAAGCGATACCCAAACCACACTCGACCTCATTTTTAAAACAACGCGGGGTTCGTTATTTGGGCATTGGCTTATTTCTGTGTTTACTGATACCAATACGACTGTCTGTGCTGGCGCCAGTCGAGGTCATCGCGCATCAACCCGAAATTATCAGTGCGCCGCTGGATGGTGTAATTGCCAACATTGCTGTGCAACCCAATGCTGAGGTGAAAGTCGGCCAAGTCCTGCTAAAGTTTGAAGATACCGTATTGCGCAACGATTTATCGATTGCCGAAAAGTCGCTGGCTGTCGCAGAAGCCGAACATTTACGCGCCATGCAGGCAGCGTTCATGGATGAAAAAAACAAAGCCGATGTCGCGCTGCTAAAAGCCCGCGTCGATCTGGCCCGCGCCGAACTGGACTTTGCCCGCGATAAACTGGCGCGTATCGAGCTTAAAACCAACAAAGCCGGAATCGCTATTTTCCGCGATAGCGCCGACTGGATAGGTAAACCGGTCAAAACCGGTGAGCGGATTATGGAAATCGCCAACCCCAGCCAAATGGCATTGCGTATCAATTTGCCAGTCAAGGAAGCCATCCACTTATCAACAGGTGCTGAAGTACGGGCATTTTTCGACGCCGATCCACTACATCCGGTACCCGCTAGGGTCAGCAATGCCTCTTATCAGGCCGAAGTGTTACCCGGCGATTTATTAGCCTATCGACTGGATGCGGAAATTTCCTCGGCTGTTCAGACTGAACAGTTACGCATAGGCTGGCAAGGCACCGCCAAACTTTATGCGGAACGCGTCCCCTTGTTTTACTATCTGTTCCGGCGCCCATTGTCCGCATTAAGACAATATTTGGGATTTTAATGCTGGCATCTGAAGATATTGCATTACCGGTATAACGCGATGATTTGCAATTAACAACCGGTCCGACAGCCGCCGATGGCAGTCCCAGCTGGACGATTTACGATCCTTTGCGCAACCGCTATTTTCGGATCGGCTGGGCGGCGTTTCAGATGCTCAGTTTCTGGGCGGCAGGCAGCATGAGGTCATTACAAAATCAGCTCAAACTCAATACGACTTGCGAGCTTACAGAGAGCGATATACGAGAATTTATCCGGTTTTTATTCGCCAACAACCTGACCTTACAACCCATCGAGGCAGGTTATCAGGCCTATCTGCAACAATATCGAGCCAGTCGACCAATTTGGTACAAACAGTTGCTGCATAGTTATTTGTTTTTTCGCATTCCACTAATACGACCGGATCGATTTTTGCGAGCCACTTTGCCCTATTTGCAATGGTGTTTTGATGTGCGCTTGCTTTATGTGTTGCTGAGTGTGGGATTGCTGGCCTTATATTTAATCTCCCGGCAGTGGGACAGTTTCATCGCCACATTTCTGCATTTCTTTGATTGGCAAGGCGCTATTTTTTACGGCTTGGCTTTGACCTTGACCAAACTGCTGCACGAATTGGGACATGCTTATACAGCGGCGCGCTATGGCTGTCGCGTCCCGGTCATCGGGGTGGCGTTCATGATGCTGCTACCCATGCCATACACCGATGTTACCGATGCCTGGCGACTGCCGTTACGTCGGCAACGGCTGGCGATTGGGGTTGCTGGCATAGTGGTGGAATTAGCTTTGGCGGTGCTGGCTACCCTGGCCTGGAGTTTTTTGCCGGATGGAGGGTTACGCAGTGCGGCTTTCATTCTGGCTACCACTACCTGGATCATGACCTTATCGATTAATCTCAGCCCGTTTATGCGTTTCGATGGGTATTACCTGCTCAGCGACGCTTGGGGTATTGATAATCTGCAAGCACGGGCATTTGCTTTGGCCCGCTGGCAGTTTAGGCAAACACTGCTGGGTTTGCACACCCCAAAACCTGAACAATTACCGATATCCACAGAACGAAAAATGCAGATCTATGCCTATGCGACCTGGCTATACCGCTTGGTGGTTTTCACCGGTCTGGCGCTGATGGTTTATCAGTTATTTTTCAAACTACTCGGACTTATTTTATTTGCCGTCGAAATCGGCTGGTTTATCGTCAAGCCGATTCTGACTGAAATCAAGCAATGGCAGGAATTAGGTATCCAATACATGTCACGCCTCAGAAAACAACTATTAACCAGTTTATTGCTGCTACTCGGTTTGCTGATTTTCCTGCCCTGGAGCGATTCGGTTTATCTACCGGCGCTAATGGAAGCCGAACAACATACCGTGCTATTTGCGCCGGAAGCCTCTCAAATCGATAGTATTCTGGTCAAAACCGGACAAACCGTAGCAGCCGGGCAAATATTGCTCAAACTACTGTCGCCCAAACTGGATGACGCCATCAGCTTGAGCGAAAAACGCCTGACCTATATGCAATTACATTTGGAACGTGCGGCAACCAGCAGTCAGGCATCTGCCGATATTCGAGTCGCCAGACAGCAATGGTCAGCCGAAGCCTCACGTTTAAATGGCTTGAAACAACAGCGTGAACAGCTTCTGGTACGTGCAACATTCGCTGGGGTGATTGCAGAGATGGCGACCAATTTGCATCCGCAACGCTGGATTGAGCCTACCCTGCCCTTGATCACGTTGACTGCCCCAGGTAAAGCCAGCATAGAAGCCATAGCCGATAAAGATGCGCTAATGGCCATCGCCGTTGGTCAAACCGGAGAATTTGTGCCGGAAGATATTTTGCATCAAAAGGTTGCGGTACAAGTTCAGACTATCGGCAGCATCAATCTAACCGAATTGGGCAGACCTTATTTGGCCTCGATTTACGGTGGGGCGATCGCCGTTCGAAAAACTGCAGCGGCTAAACTGACACCAAGCCACTCGGCATTTACGGTAAAATTAACTACGGATACGCCCGCCCCTATTCAGTTGCAACGTGGAACCGCGATTATCAAAGCCACACCGCGCAGCTTTGCCGAACGCATTTTTGAAAATACCGCTGTATTACTGATTCGGGAAAGTGGTTTTTAATGCGGCAACTGAGACTAGTTTGCTCGCTAGTGATTTATCGATATTATCCCGCCCCATAACACCAACACTTAAACAATCTTATGCTGGATCTTTTTTCACACATTTTACATTTGGACTTTACCTGGTTATTCGCTGAATACGGCACAACTATCTACACCGTGCTGTTTTTGGTGATATTCATCGAAACCGGTCTGGTGGCGATGCCTTATTTGCCCGGTGACTCGTTGTTGTTTACCGCCGGTTTATTCGCCCGTTCCGGGCATTTGAATCTAAGTTATTTATTGATTTTATTATTTATCGCCGCAGTATTGGGCGATAACTGCAATTACTGGATTGGTCGGAAATTGGGCTTAAAAATCTGTACCTTGCGTTTCAATGGCAAGAATCTGGTCAAAAAAGAGCATCTGCACAAAACCCACGTGTTTTTTAAAAACCACGGTACCAAAGCCATCATCATGGCGCGTTTTGTTCCCATCGTTCGCACTTTTTCGCCCTTTGCAGCAGGGATTGCCGAAATGGATTATCGAAGATTTTTCAGTTTTGATATTTTGGGCGGCCTATTATGGGTAGGCAGCTTGACGATAGCCGGTTATTTGCTGGGCGAAATCGACATCATCAGAAACCATGTGGATCTGGTTTGTTTAACGATTATTTTCGTTTCCGTTTTACCGATTTTCGTGTCGTACTGGAAAGGTAGAAATAAAAACCCAAGGAATGCTTAAGAGAACCCCTAATAATTCACAACTGTGGCTCTTGCTAAAGCGGGAGCCCAATAAAGTCAATGTACAGGATTCCAGCATACGCGGGTATGACCATTTTTAGAAGCTAACTCAAGAAAAATCAAAGATTTTATAATCAGTTTATAGAATCCCTAGCGGCGACATTACGAAGACAAGACATGATTTCCAGTGATTGTTTGTTACAATTTCTTATCACTCTTGACTGCAGACTAAACCCGCACTCATCCGCTTTTCCGGTTTAACAGGCAAACTATGCAACGCTTTTGCACTCTTGGCTTCGTTCTTGGCCTCATCCTGATGGTATTTGGGCTGACTTATAGCCTGCCCATCATCACTTCCATTGCTTTTAATGACGGCATGACAGACCACTTCCTGAAAGGTATGTCTTTGAATATTGGTATGGGTGGAATACTGGCTGGCTCGACCATCAAGTTTCGCGGTGAAGTCAAAACGCGCGATGGCTATTTATTGGTAGCCTTGTTTTGGCTGCTGATGGCGTCTGTAGCGACGTTACCGTTGATGTGGGGTATACCAGGACTGACATTTACCGATGCCTTCTTTGAAACCATGTCCGGCTTTACCACCACCGGTGCCACTGTATTGATCGGTTTGGATAATCTGGCCCCCTCGTTGAATTTATGGCGGCATGAACTGAACTGGATTGGCGGTTTAGGCATTATCGTGTTGGCAGTTGCTATTTTGCCGTTATTGGGAGTTGGTGGTATGCAGCTTTATAAAGCTGAAATTGCCGGCCCCGTAAAGGATAGCAAACTGACGCCTCGTATCACCGAAACCGCACGCCTTTTATGGTTGGTTTATTTTGGACTTACCTTAATCTGCATTTTGGGATTGAAATTAGCCGGCATGAACTGGCTGGACGCTATCTGCCACGCTTTTGCCACTTTGGGGCTGGGTGGGTTTTCCACTCATGATGCCAGTGTCGGTTTTTACGATTCCCCCGCCATTGAGTTGGTCTTAACGATCTTCATGCTGATCTCGGCCATGAACTTCGCTACACACTACACGGTTATCAATAAAATCAGCCTGAAACCCTATCTGCTCGATCCCGAAGCCATGCACATGCTGGGATTACTCTCCGCCAGCATTTTGCTCTGCGCGGGTTATTTGTATCATTTTGACACTTACCCGGATTTTTTTATTGGTTTACGCCATGTGACTTTTAATTTGGTTTCAATCGCGACCGATTGCGGATTTGTCAGCGTTGACTTTGATAAATGGCCACCTTTTGTGCCGTGGTGGATGTTATATCTAAGCTGTATCGCTGCTTGCACCGGTTCTACAGGAGGCGGCATCAAAATGTTTAGAACCATATTGTTATGGAAGCAGGCAGGCCGGGAATTATTCAGCCTATTACATCCAAGAGCCATTAATCCCATCCGCATTGGCAATACACCCATCGCAAATAAAATTATATTTGCCGTATTGGCGTTTATTTTTCTGTATTTCATTTCGATAGTGGTACTGACTTTCTCGCTGATTTTCGCCGGACTCGACCCGATTTCATCGCTTAGCGCCATCATCGCCTGCATCAATAACGCTGGCCCTGGTTTGAATCAGGTAGGTCCTGCTACCAATTATCAAAGTTTGAGCGATTTTCAGACCTGGATTTGTGCAACAGCCATGCTGTTGGGACGACTGGAAGTATTTACGCTGATTATGCTTTTTACGCCTACCTTCTGGAGAAAATAGTACAATTACCGACTGTAACATCAGCACAAACCATATAAGCGCTGTGCTTTTTTGTGCCCATGGATCGCAACAATCATTTTTTTCAGGAATCCGCATGAACTCCAAGCGACAACTCGATTTTCTCGGCAAACGGAAAATAGCTTTTATTTTTTCCGGTACGCTGTTTCTGATTTCGATCATTTCATTTATGGTTAAAGGCCTGGAACTGGGCATCGACTTTACCGGCGGTAGCGTTTACGAACTGCATTACAACCAGTCTGTCGACCTGGAAAAAATGCGTACCACCCTGGAGCAGCAAGGCTTTGCCGACGCCAATCTGCAAAACTTTGGCAGTTCACAGGACGTATTAATTCGCTTAAAACCCGTTGAAGGTATCAGCCAAAAAGACCTCACCGACAAAGTCTTGAATGTCAGCAACAGCAGCCAACCCCAGGCTGGTGAAGTCCGTCGGGTTGAGTTTGTCGGCCCGCAAGTTGGGGAAGACCTGTTCAACGACGGTGGCTTGGCCTTATTACTATCGTTTATCGGCGTGATGCTTTATGTCAGCATGCGTTTTGAATGGAAACTTTCAGTCGGCGCGATTGCGGCTTTATTCCATGACACCATCATCACCATGGGCTTTTTCTCGGTGTTCGGCTGGGAATTTGACATGACGGTGCTCTCGGCGATTCTGGCGCTGGTCGGCTATTCGATTAACGACACCATCGTCGTTTACGACCGTATCCGCGAGACGACCCGCAGCAGCCGGGTCAAAGCCAACATCAACGAAATCGTCAACGATGCGCTTAACGACACCCTAAGCCGTACCATCCTGACCTCATTGACGGTATTTTTAACCTTGCTGGCACTGGCTTTCTTTGGCGGTAAAACCATACACGGCTTTGCAATTGCCATGTTGATTGGCGTCATCAAAGGCACCTACTCTTCGATCTACATTGCCAGCTCACTCGCGTTGACTTTCGGTTTGAAACGCGATGACTTGATGCCATCAGCCAAGGTCGACATCGTGGACGATATGCCTTAATCATCCCGGGAAGCTTCGTCTCAATGCTTCAACAAACCCAAGCATTTTCTTGTAAGTTTGTTGAAGCAACAATTCTGCAGTAGGAAGTTTCCAGCAATCCACAGCTTAATCCCTTTTGCGGGCAACTACATTTAAGGAAGAAACTTATGACTCAAGCTATTAATAGCAACGCATTGACCTCACTCACGCTGGGTATCCCAGGTTTTGAATACAAAGACCTCTACGATGCCAAACGTCTATCTGAATTGATGGTCTGTTTTGACCAATCAGTTCAACAACATGATCCCGATTTATTTGCCGAATTAACCGCCTACCGTGCCTGCGCTGGTGAAGGCATGAAGCCGGAGGAAATTTCCGAGTTACTGGTTCGTCTGGCCCCGCTGGTGGGTACATTTACTGCCCGTTTGTTCAATGTCAGCGACGTGCGTGACCAACAAATCAAGCACATCCGTAGTGAATTTGATGCCGTTTTTGTTTACCGCACTGAAATCATCGGCAAACTAGCCAGTCGTTTTAAAGGCCAATCCCTCGAAGACTGGGACATTAGCGCTTTAAAATCCCAATTGGATGCGCTATTGACAGTGACTGGCAAACAAGCTCTGTTTGTCCAAGACCCCGAACTAGCGGTGAGTCAACTAGGTTCTGAGCTTTGGCGACTGGCGCAAAATGCTGAATTGAGCGATGCCGATGTTGCAGAATTAAAAAGCCAAATCAGCCAATCGGCTGCTTTAAATATCGCTTACGACAACTCGGCTGCCTTGGTTGCAGGCTTGCTGGATATCGTTTGCCGCTGGAGTTTTGCCGCCAAGCAAGTACCAGAGTTGCAAACCCTGGTCGCCAAATGGCTGAGTTTTAAAATAGCCGAAAAAACCGATCTGGAAAACTTGGTCGAACACGATACCGTGGCACAAAGCGGCTATGATGTCTGGGCCTGCGATGAACATCATCACCGTCGCCGCGACGGTTTTGCACTGACCGACAAACGCTTCAATCAAAGACAAGCTTTATACGAAGTCGATCACTGCATTTACTGCCACGACCGCGACAACGATTCCTGCTCCAAAGGTATCAAAAATAAAAAAGACGGCACTTTTAAAGCCAATCACCTGAATGCTTTGATGACCGGCTGCCCGCTGGAAGAAAAAATCTCCGAAATGCATGTGGTCAAACGTCAAGGCGACAATATCGGCGCGTTGGCGATGATCATCATCGACAATCCGATGTGCCCCGGCACCGGCCACCGGATCTGCAACGACTGCATGCGCGGTTGCATTTACCAAAAAACCGAGGCGGTGAATATTCCGCAAATCGAAACCAATGTATTGACAGACGTGTTGTTCATGCCGTGGGGTTTTGAGATTTATAGCCTATTGACCCGCTGGAATCCGCTCAACGTTAAACGCCCAACCGCCCTACCCTACAACGGCAAAAATGTCTTGGTAGCGGGCATGGGTCCTGCCGGCTATACCTTGTCGCATTACTTGCTCAACGAAGGTTTTGGTGTGGTGGGTATCGACGGCTTGAAAATCGAGCCATTACCGCTCTATTTGACCGGCGATAAAGACACTATTCCTCAGCCTATCATCGACTTTAAAGAACTTTACGATGAGTTGGACAAGCGTGTCATGCTAGGTTTTGGCGGCGTTGCCGAATACGGCATTACCGTGCGTTGGGATAAAAATTTCTTAAAAGTCATTTACCTGACGTTGTTACGTCGTGCAGCATTCAAATGCTATGGCGGCGTGCGTTTTGGCGGCACTGTCAGCATCGATGAAGCCTGGGATCTGGGCTTCGATCACATTGCCATCGCCAGTGGTGCAGGCAAACCCACCGTCATCGATCTGAAAAACAACCTGATTCGAGGCATTCGTAAAGCCTCTGACCTGTTAATGGGCCTACAGTTAACCGGTGCGGCCAAAGACTCATCGCTGGCTAATTTACAAGTACGCTTACCGGCGGGTGTCATCGGTGGCGGTCTGACTGCGATTGATACTTGCACCGAAGTGCTGGCCTATTACCCGGTTCAGGTCAGCAAAATCGTCAAACGCTATGACAAACTGGTCGCCCAGTATGGCGAGCAATCAGTTCGCGGTCGTTACGACGCCGAAGAACTGGAAATCCTGGAAGAGTTTTTGGCACATGGCCGGATTATCGAACAGGAACGCGCCCGCGCCAAAGCCGCTGGAGAAACGCCTGATTTCCTGCCATTCTTAAAACAATGGGGCGGTGTGACTTTGTTCTATCGCAAAGGAATCAAGGATTCACCCGCTTATCGACAAAATCACGAAGAAATCCACGAAGCGCTATCCGAAGGCATCTATCTAGCCGAAGGCATGAGCCCATTGGAAGCAATCGAAGACCAATACGGTCATTTAGCCGCAGTCCGCTTTGAGAAGCTGACCGAGCAAGAAGGCAAATGGCGCAAAACCGATGAAATCGAAATCAAATTGCGCGGCCTGTTCATCGCCGCCGGCACTGCACCCAACACGATTTACCAATCCGAGCATCCTGGCACTTTCGTGATGGATCGTAAATTCTACAAACGCCACGAACCGGAATGGCTGAAAGGTCAAGCCGAACTGGTCGCCAGTGAAGATGAGGCCTACGTCAAAGTCGGTAAACCTGCTCCTTTTACCTCTTACAACAGTAACGGTCGCTATATCACTTTTTATGGTGACAACCACCCGGTTTACGCTGGCAACGTGGTCAAAGCAATGGCCAGCGCCAAAGACGGTTATCCCTACGTGGTCAAACTGTTTGCCGAAGAACTGGCCGGTTTGGATGCTGCACATCAAGCGCAACGTGATCAACAACTGCTGGCATTGCATCAGCGCCTGGATGACAACTTCCTGGCGCATGTTGTTGAAGTGAATCGCTTGAC
>Ga0172367_10006739_pt1 | contig 13384 bp, 14 predicted proteins | sample Lak10m_FD_114542 | JGI IMG/M metagenome (GOLD analysis project Ga0172367, IMG submission 114542) | Freshwater microbial communities from Kabuno Bay, South-Kivu, Congo - kab_022012_10m | ecosystem: Environmental > Aquatic > Freshwater > Lake | place: Democratic Republic of the Congo: South-Kivu...
TTCAAGGAGGTTTATCCAACACTCACCAAAGGCGTGGAAGCATTTGAGAAAAATGGTGTCGATCCATGGTATGCGCAAGCCATTTTACTTATCGAAAGTCCTGGACAATTAGCAAAATCAGTCACCGGTGCATATGGTGCTTTCCAATTGATGCCTGGCGTTGCAAGAGCGCAGGGATTGATCGTGAATGATGTAACTGATGAGCGTAAAAATTTTGACCGTTCGGCATATGCCGCTTCAAGATTGATCAAAAGGGTATGTATCCCGCAAGCTAGGCGTATTCTTGAGGCACACCAGCTGGCCTATGACGAAAATGATCTGTGGTTCCGTTTGTTTGTCTTGCATGTGTATCATGCCGGTGCCGGAAATGTGAGTGCTGTCGTAGACAAGATTAACCCTGACAAAGGGAATCAGGACTTGATTACGCGAATGTGGCAAACCTCTGCTGGCGGATTTGGAAACAATTCTCAGAATTATACGCAGTTGGCTTTAGCAGCACAGCTGATCTTGCACAACATGATCTATGAGCATTGCGAAGAGGTCTTTGATTGTGCGTCGTTTTATTGATACAGATTATTTTGATCAAGCAGTTCGTTAATCCACCATTCGGCCTCTGAATTCATGTAATTGCCAGTATCGGCAAGTATTTCAATTAATGATAATTTCTTGTATTCAGAACAACCCGAGCATACCATTATACTATCTTTCCTAAAAAAGTTGGACTTTAGCTCGTCCTTATTTGAATCACTTAAGGTGATTAATCCATTTTTTTGCAATTTATCACATGTAAAAGTAGCAAGGAATACTTCTCCGGGATTTGTACTTGTCAATTTCTCCCTAATCTTTTTAAATTCCTTTTTCAATACCCATTCGGAAAATTGACTAACTAGCGAAGTCTGTTCTCCAGCCTCACCACATGCAAATCCTACCATTTGGTCTTTATCAGCAATAATTGGAGCCCGAACAACTGGCAAAAATGAAAGGTCACTTGATTTGTTAGTTGCTTTTTCATTCCCATCACCACAACTATATACGGTTAATGATGCTATAAGTGATACGAATATATTGAATGTTGGCCGTGACATTATTAGCTCAAATCAGATGCATTTGAGATGCGTATCATTCAAAACGAATCGTTTGCTTGGACAGAATTAAAAGGCAATCTTGATCAACCAAATTTACTTTAAACCGCCAATCCACCGATCTTGCCTTCGAGTTCTTTGAATAGCAGGTCAACGGCTTGCTTCAACATATTGCCATCGTCCTTTTTCGCTTTGATTACTAAGGTCGAGCCCTCATTATCCATTTCAAAATTGATGTATTTTATAAGATTAATGATCTTTTGTTCATTTTCAAATTCAAATGAGCTGAGGTCCACACCATCCAAATTCAGGAATAAGTGCATTCCTTTTGTACCGAAATTTTGACAGCCATCAGGTAATTGTAGCTTACTACCAGAAGAAGCAGCGTAAGCTTTATTACTTGAAACCCATAATCCGTCTTTATCAAGTTTTACCTCCTGCATCCCCATAGCATCCAGGAACATTTTACCCTCCTCCGCCATCATTCGTCCTTGCTTACCAAGTCCTACATAAAAGTTGAAATCCGACATTCCTTCATCCATGTTTGGAGAACCAACCAAAACGGCTCCCATTTCACCCGTCAACATGTTGTTCAGCAAATCCTTCCCGCCCATGGCCATCATCATTGCTGCTGGGCCACCAGCAGATTCACCAAGCTCTTTCAATGTATTCGGCGAGTACGTTTCCAAGAAATCTTGCAGTTTACGCATATCCATATTCATGGAAAAACCTATTGTTGGCTTTCCGCTTCCTAATCGTTTAACAATCCCTGCACCACCATCCGAACGAAGGAACATTTTTTCCATCAGTGCATCTGAGAACAGGTTTTTTGTATTCATTACAACCTGACCCTCTTCAAAATTGAGCGTAGTCAATAAGTACGAATCCCTGACCAACTCATCCACCTGTTTCTTCTTGTCGGCAGATAGCTCTTTCAGATCCGTATTTGATGTAGTGTACATATTTTGCATACTCACACCCGCAACAAGATCAGCTTCTTCATCCAGAATTTCGTTAATTCTTCCCTCTGCAAGGTCTTTCTGAGAATCCTCAAACGCTTTGTTCAGCAATGATTTTGCATCGAATTCGCCTTTTTTTGAAATGATCACAGTAAGATTGTTTTTCGTGCCGAGCGCCACATCTCCATCAGCAAAAAAATGCATCCCGTGGTCTTCCTCCATATCGTAACCCTGTTGCGTTATTTTAGCAGCTAAGGTGTCAGGATTTATCGTTTCAATGAAAGCATATACAGTCGAAGGCGTTCCATCTTCCAGAAATGGCCCTTCCAAGGCAAAGTGAACAGGAGTTTCCAAATTGATCGCACCTTGCAGTTCATTGAGATAACCATTCAGAATTACCCCCACTTTAGGCATTTTCTTGTATTCCGCTTTTTCAAGTAGGGCATTCAGATCAATCTTTCCGAACGTAACCACCTTCGGATTCGCATGAACAAAAGCGGAAAGATATTCACCGGGCGTTCTACTATCCTTACTGTTCCCACAAGAGAACAAAAGCAAAGCACCAATAACAGCAAAAAGGAAATTTCTCATGAGTTCTTAATTTATTCAAATTTACAATTTATTACGGCACCGACTCAAGCACAAAATGTGCCACTATGGTTACCTTTGTCATATGCATATGATCGAACCATTTTACGGTTGGCGCAGTTATTATATCGCTGCTGAAGATGAACTCTCTCCTTTTTATGAAAGGGTCTACAGTGAGTTTGAATTCAGCAATAAAATCTATAATTTCTACATACACCCACAATGGGATCATTTTGGCTCTCCGACACTTTTCATAAAGATCCTTTACGTTGAGTACGATGATGGCTTCGCAATTATCGAGTTGATTGGTGAATGGAACGATGCCATTGAGAATGACATCATGCTTTTAAAGCGGGACATTATCGAGCCACTGATGAAATCCGGCATAGATAAATTCATTCTTATCGGAGAAAATGTGTTGAATTTCCATTATTCAGATGATTGCTATTACGAAGAATGGTTTGATGATGTAGATGAAGGCTGGATAGCGATGGTCAATTTTCACGACCATGTGATTCGTGAATTCGAGCGCATAAACATCGATCATTACTTTGTGATGGGAGGCGAACTGGAAGAAATCGAATGGCGCACTTATGCCCCATTTCAGTTCTTCAGCAAAGTGAAAGAACTGGTACAACATCGCCTGAACTAAATTGAAAAAGCCCCCTTTCGGAGGCCTTCATCTTAGTTATTTTGTTTTCCCTGGCTGATCCAGCAAGAGAATTGATTGATCAGCGTATCGTTCAATGCAGGTCCACCTTGTGGCATCAGCTGCACTCCTGTTCCGGTTAAGGAGTTGAGAATGACGCCTGCATTTGCAGCCACATTCGCATGTGACGTTAAGTTTGGAGGAGTACCACCGGCTCCATGACAAGACGTACAATTGTTATCGAGCATTGGTTTGATCTGTGTTGCAAAATGAATGGTTGTATTCGACACACAGGCGGTATCAACCTTATCTTTTCTGCAAGACCCAATAAGGACTAAAACCAGTAATGCAAACGTGAGCGTAATAATATTCTTTTTCATCTTATTTGATAAAGATTGGTTTAATAGCGTACCAGATAACCACCGGGAAGAAGTGCATTGTCATGGCGTAAGTTGGGAAAATCACAGTGAGATATTCGTCAAAATCCAAAGGAAGTTTAAAAAGCATTGGTGAAATCAAACTGCCAAATACGAATAGCGCAAAAACCAAGTTAAAAATCACCTCTCCAAACTTCGGTACAAATTTTAATGACAGAAAATATCCTATTGAGGCCAGGACGGTTCCAAAAATACATGCTCCGAACAAATTCATTGTGGAAATGATCTTGGAAAAATCATACATGAATTCATCTTTCAAAACAGTGTAATATACATAACAAGCGAATCCTGAAAGAAGTCCGGAAACCAATCCGTGTAACAAGTGTCTTTTTAACATGCTAATTATTTTTTTGCAACTGGAATAGAGAAACTAATGGCCATGATATCAGGAACTGCATCACTTTTATGCCCCACTTTGTATTCTGCACGATTTACATTAAATGACCCTGTAAAAGTCAAGTCATTTCCATTTTTAACCACCTTAACCGGAACTTTCTTCTCTTTAGACGTTCCTTTAATGGTTAAGGTACCCGAAACCGTGTAGCCATCAGTAGACTTTTCGATTTTACTTGAAACATACTTGATATCAGGATATTTTTCAGAATAAAACCACTCCTCGATTTGAGCTTTCTTGTTCATCATGCCATTACCTGTGCTGATCGACTCTACGGGAATTGTCAAATTGAATTTCGAGGTTGCCAGGTCATTCTCGTCAAAAGAAACCGAACCTTTCAAGGTTTTAAAAACACCTGAAGGATCCTTGCTTTTAAACTCAATACTATAGCCTGTTTTAATGGTGTAAGAAGGGGCTGTTAATGTCATTGCTCCTGAAATAATCAGAATGCAACTGGCAAGAACAGGATAAAATACGCTTTTCATAATTAGATTTTTTAGTTTGTTTTATTCTCTTTCAAATTTCCTGCCAACACAAAAACCGAGTCGAAACTGGCCTTTCGACCATTGTTCAAACGTGTATGGAATAAATTGAGACTCTACAAAACCTTTTGAGTTGGTCAAGTTGATGGTAAAATTGTGGCCGAAGGTTACCCATTCTACCGCTACTCCCAAACTGTTCGTATTCTCCTTGCGCACATCATCGTTCTGGAACACCTGATAATATTCTAGGAGGACCCCAACTTTTCTTGAAATTGGAAATCTAACCGCTCCTCCAAGCGCGAAAAGAGTGTTGACATCATCCTGGCCAACGAAGTTTCGATGTAATAGTGTTGGCGTAACAGACATTGAAAGTCGTTCACCGATTTTTCGGGCAATTGATAGTTGAGTGATGTAGGCTAAACGATCCTGCCATACAGGAAAACTACTGACTTGAGACATATCCATTGATGCTTTCATGTACGAATACGTAGTCGTTGCTATTCCGGTGACTGAAACCGGACAACCCTTTTTCTGCTGGGAAAGTATTTTATACTTGACGAATGCATCAAGAAGAGAACGGTATGGACTTCCCGTGCCTTTGCTCCTACCAAAACCAATCATAAGTTTGTCTGTAACACCATACTCAAAAGCAAGTCGAATATCTGATGAATTATCTAATCCATACATTGTCTGAATTCCCCCGTCAGATCCCGCAATATCACCAAATCTGTGCTCCACACGAAAATCTAAAACTCCTTTTCGAAGGGTTTCGGTTGAATGTCCATTGATAATTCTTGTCGATTCAAATGTGCCTTCAACTGTGTTATCATCCTCTTCCACAGTACTTTCGTCGTAAGAATCTTCGGAAACTGCCGTTGAATCCTCTGTTTGGCTAAAGGCCGCAGATCCCATAAACAGCACTATAAATAGCAAATAAGATGTAGTCTTCATGGGGTAAATGTAGGAACTTTAAACAATTCAGGACAAGATTCTCGAGGTTTAAGCAATGGTAAAATGATTTTAACATTTTCATAAAGTCCATCAAACGGAACGAAATTTTGACATCACGCGTTGGGTATAAATTCTATTTTTGTAACGAATCCCTCGAAATCAGATGACTAAATCCGAATTAAGAAAGCTGTTCAAAGAAAAACGACTCGCCTTGTCAGCTTCAGAGTTGGATCATCGTTCAGAATTAATTTGCGAAAGCGTTTTTTCGAATTTTCAACTTGAGGGAAAAACCTGTAGTATTTTTCTGCCAATAGAACGACACAAGGAGATCAATACATATCTGATCCTGGAGAAGGGACTAACCATTGGGGCTAGAATGGCGCTGCCTAAATGTGAAGAAAATTTAACGCTCAAACATATTCTCTTTGAGCACCAAAGCCAGTTAAAACTGAGTGCCCTGGGAATTCCGGAGCCACAATCCGGTAAGCCGGTCCCGACAAAGAATATTGATATTGTATTTGTGCCGTTATTAACGTTAGATAAAGATGGTCACCGTATTGGCTACGGCAAGGGATATTATGACCGTTTTTTAAAAAAATGTCGCCCGGACTGTCTGTTTTTAGGTTTACACTTATTTGAGGAGCTTTCAGATATTTCAGACATAGAATCAACAGATATTCCCCTGCATTTCGTTGTTACACCTGAAAAAATAATTCGGTTTGCAAGATAAGCGACATCAGGGAAAATTTCATTTACTCATTATTTTATTGATACCGGGTTTCCTCGTCACGCTCTTCCTGAGCGCTTCCATTTGGTACCCGTTAGCTTTTTTAACGATTGCAGCTATAACTGTTTTCCTTGTTTTTCGTACTAAAAAACATTAAATTGCTTAACGCTAATTTATCTGCGTACTACTATGTGGCGTTTGTGGCTTATCGTATGCTGGCTTTTATGCGGGTCGGTGGTGGATTCTCCGCCTCCTGCGCGAGCTGTTTTTGGTGTTCGAGTTGCATTCCAGGCTAACTCTGAAATGACCACATTTGTCTGTTTCCTGGATCAAGGCTATGCGCTCACCTGTAAAAAAGTCTTGAGTAAAATGGAGTTCATCCAGATTGCTTCCGGCAAATGGCCAAGTATTTACAATCCTCAGCGCATTAATTACTTCGAACAACGCCAATTGAATTGTGGCATGTTTAAAGACTCATTTGAAATAAAAGAGCACCCTGAATGTGTTCCGTTTGATTCATTATGGAAACTCAGATTTTCCACCTATCCTTACCGTTCATCTGGCGAAATGGGTTGGAGCAGTAAATTGTACCGCCCTTCTGAAAAACAAGAATTGTTTTTATACAATAACTACAATGTCAGAAGCATTGATGAGAACTTCTTTCTGGATACGAACTTCTGGAAATTGCTCAGCGATGTTCAGGATCCGGTCTGGATCGCAAATTACAAATCGCTTCGCTAGCGATTGAAATTCATTGACAAAGATCAATGAATTGATTGTCATTCCTCTTTCTTTTTGAACTGTGATGGTTGTTCCTTTACACCATCATTCAATTAATCATTTTAATAGTTCAAATTATGAAAGTCAAGGACGTTATGACGGCAGAAGCATTACAGTATTGCACACCTGAAACAAGATTACATATCCAGCCTGAAAATATCGCATTACGATCCTGATCAAACTTTCTTCAAGCCAATCCTTTTGCGAGCAATGTCGATCTCCATCACCTGCACCTGAACATGCTCGTGTAAAGAAATGAATTTGGCAGGGTCATCCACATAAACATCAGCCAGTTGAGACTTATGGATCAGTCCATTCTCTTTGATGCCGATATTCACAAAGGCGCCGAAAGCAGTCACATTCGTCACAATTCCGGGCAAGATCATGCCTGTCCGAAGGTCATCTATCGTTCGAATGGTGGCATCAAATTCCAATACTTTCGCCTTTTTTCTCGGATCCAAACCCGGCTTCTTCAATTCGCTGATCACGTCCTCAAACGTAAACCCATCTACCTCAGGAAAATCACTTTTCTGCAACTGATCGATCACCTCCTTCTTTCCGATCAGTTCAGGTACCTTTACTCCAAGCTTTTTTGCCATACGTTCTACGAGTGAATAACTTTCAGGATGTACCGCAGAATTATCCAAGGGATTTTCACCATTTCTTACACGTAAAAATCCGGCAGCTTGCTCAAAGGCTTTGTCACCCAAACGTTTGACTTTTTTCAATTCCAACCGTGAGGTAAACGCTCCATTTTCTTTTCTGTAGTGGGCAATATTTTCTGCCAGCGTTTCTCCCAGACCTGAAACATAATTCAGTAGATAAGGAGAAGCCGTATTCAGATCTACCCCTACACTATTCACACAAGAAATAACCACATCGTCGAGTGCATCTTTCAGGAGCGTTTGATTCACTTCATGCTGGTACTGGCCCACACCTACAGATTTCGGATCGATCTTTACCAATTCTGCCAGTGGATCCATTAAACGACGTCCAATAGAAACTGCTCCCCGAACAGTCACATCGTAATCCGGAAATTCTTTCCGCGCAACACTGCTTGCGGAATAAATGGAGGCGCCGTCCTCACGAACCTCAAATACTTCCAGCTCTCTATCGAACCGGATCTTTTTAATCAATGCTTCCGTTTCTCTCCCAGCAGTTCCATCTCCAATCGCAATCGCATCGATCTTGTAGGTTTGTACCAACTGAGAAATTTTTGCCATCGCCTGACTTTGCTCATTTTGTGGCGGATGCGGGTAGATCGTGACATTGTTGAGCAAATTACCTGATTCATCGATACATACTACCTTACAACCCGTTCTGAAACCCGGATCGATCGCGAGCGTACGTTTACTGCCAAGTGGCGGAGCTAACAGCAGTTGTCTTAAATTGGACGAGAACACACGAATAGCTTCTGTATCCGCTTTCTGCTTTGCTTCATTCAATACTTCATTTTCGAGCGAAGGAGCCATCAAACGCTTATACGCATCCTTACATGCATGAGAAACTAAATCTGCACACGCATCATTTCCTTTGACAAAAAAACGCTCGAGTACTTCGATTGCCTCAGATTCTTCGGGCAGCGCTTTCATCGAAATGACACCTTCCTTCTCTGCTCGGTGCATGGCTAAAAACCGGTGTGAACTGCATCTATACAGAGGTTCTTTGACATCAAAATAATCTCGGTATTTCGCTCCCTCCTCGTCCTTCCCTTTCACCATTTTGGTTACTAAAAGAGCTTTTCTGGAAAAAATAGTTCTCACTCTGCCTCGTGCTGATCCATTCTCATTGATCCATTCGGAAATGATATCTAAAGCACCTTGAATAGCCATTTCTTCGTCTTCGATCTCTCCTTTGACAAAACGCTCTGCCATCTGCTCCGGAGCCCCACCGCGCTGCGACATGATCATTTTTGCCAGTGGTTCAAGTCCTGCTTTTCTTGCTTTGTCGCCGCGAGTCTGACGCTTTTGCTTGAAAGGCAAATACAAATCTTCCAGAAGAATTGCATCAAAACAATTTTCGATCTTATCGCGAAGTTCGGGCGTCATTTTTCCCTGCTCCTCTGCGGCAGAAAGAATCGTCCGCTGACGCTGAACCAATTCATCGTACTTTTTTGAAGCATCTCGAATCGCAGCAATTTCCAACTCATCAAGTCCGCTTGTTGCCTCCTTACGGTATCGAGCAATAAAGGGAATCGTAGCACCTTCTTCGAGGAGTTTTAAGGTGTTGATGATAGATTTTTCGGCCAGGTTGGTTTGTTGTAGGATGTATGTGTTTTTATTCATAGTTGAAAGATGAGCAAATCTCAGAAATTAAATCTATTTCATTCTACTTTTCTTTATCCACTAAAGAAAAGTAGCAAAAGAAAATCGGTGCTTATTATTCTTCAATTCGCTACACTCCTGAAATTGCGACCGTTTCGGTGATCCTCCGGCTTCCTCACGGATCCCGCATTTCAGTTCGCTACACTTTTTCAGAATAAAAAGGCACCACAAATATTTCACAAGGCCTGTTTAAAAGAGGATTTGTCATTATCGTACATCAAGAAAAACGTCATTTTTTGGTGACGTGGCCATGTTTCAGTAATTTGCAGTCCAATAAAAAAGAATGAGAACAATTTATTTGGTCATTAGTTTATTCATCTTTTCCGGATTTGCTTACCGCATGTCAACAGAAAAAGGCAGGGCAAGTTATTACTCTTCAAAATTCGAAGGAAAGAAAACTTCCTCCGGTGAGATCTTCAGACAGGACAGTTTAACAGCAGCACACAAAACATTACCCTTCGGTACGCGAATCAAAGTAACTAATTTAAAAAATGACTCTACCGTGATTTTGCGGGTCAATGACCGACTAAGTAAGAATTCAGGACATTGTGTCGATGTAACCTTACGAGCAGCAAAAAAACTTAACTTCGTAAGAGATGGAATTACAACAGTAACCCTTGAAAAATTAACCAAATGAAAAATGTAATAAAACTCTTTTTTGCAGGTATTCTTATCATTTCCTGCTCACCAAAAACGGCAGAGGTAGCCGAAGTCAAGAAGGTGGAAACAGCTATTCCAACTGGCGACGTTGCAGACGGTAATGCGCTTTATCAGGCACATTGCGGCAAATGTCATGAGCTTCCTGTTGTTTCGAGATATTCGAAGGAAAAATGGCAAAAGATCGTTCCCTCCATGTGCAAAGAAGCGCATCTGGATGCTACTCAAGAAAGCAAAATTTCAGCCTACGTTAACTGGAAGCTGCAGCAGCAGTAAATGGATCTAAGAACTTTTGTTACGGTGATGAGTGGTACCATTGTACTGGCATAAACAGGTTCACTGACTATGACCTCCGTTCGATTTGGTTAGCATCTGTCGCCAGAAGGCATTTGACTGCTGTTCCAAAAAGAATATCTTTGAGAATGCTTTCAGATCTAAAGATAATTGACGCCTCAACGGTATTGGCGGGTCCTTCGGTAGGGACTTTCTTTGCTGAGCTGGGCGCTATGGTGATCAAAATTGAGAATCCATCCGTTCCTGACGTAACAAGGAGCTGGAAATTACCGACCGAAAACAAGGAGTCAGATGTTTCCGCCTACTTCTCCTCCGTCAATCACAAAAAAGAATACCGTTCACTCAATCTGAAGGATCCGTCGGATCACCAGGCGTTTCTTGATCTTATTTCTGCCGCTGATATACTTATTTCAAATTTCAAATTCGGTGACGAGGAAAAGCTGAACATTGAAGATGAAACGTTGAGAAAGCTGAACCCAAAATTAATCTGCGGAAAGATCAACGGTTTTGGGTCCAAAAGTGACAGGGTCGCATATGACCTGATCCTTCAGGCAGAAAGCGGTTACATGTCCATGAACGGGACTCCAGAAAGCGGACCTGTAAAGATGCCGGTTGCATTCATCGATGTTCTCGCCGCACATCAGTTAAAAGAAGGACTCCTTCTCGCCTTGCTGGAACGCGAACGCACAGGTATTGCAAAAACAGTTTCTGTTTCATTGTACGATGCCGCTGTATGCAGCCTGGTAAATCAAGCATCGAATTACCTGATGGGAAAGCATATCCCTCAACGAATTGGTAGTTTGCACCCGAACATCGCCCCATACGGTGAACTTTTCACAACGTCTGACGGAGACCTGATCACCTTCGCGATCGGCAGTGCTACACACTTTAAAAAACTGTGTTTATTCCTTGGATTGGACCAATTGCCTCTGGATCCAAAATTCGCAACGAACCCAGTAAGGGTAGTAAATAGACTTGAACTTCAGTCGATCCTTCAGGAAAAGATAGGTATACAAACTACACACGAGATCCTGGACAAGATGCTTTCGGAAAATGTTCCTGCCGGCAAGATCAAAGACCTGAAGGAGGTATTTGAAAGCGAACAAGCGAATTCACTGGTCCGCCAAGAAATGATCAATGGCATTCCAACCCAACGTGTTTCATCAATTGCATTCAAATGGGAATAGAGATTAAAGCTCCACAAACAGCTAAACAATGGGAGGAATACTATGACCTTCGCTACAGAGTTCTGCGCGAACCATTAGGACAACCTCCTGGAAGTGAACGAAATGATGGAGATGAGACAGGTGTCCACTTTGCTTTGTATGCAGATAATAAGCTTAAAGCAATCGCTCGTCTTGATCAAAGTGGCGCAAAAGTGGCTCAAGTTCGCTTTCTGGCTGTGGAAACCGATCAGCAAAGTTCCGGATATGGGCGCATGATCATGGAAGCAACCGAAAAAGCGGCCAAACAACGGGGCGACACGAAAATGATCCTTCACGCCAGAGACTATGCCGTTGATTTTTACTTAAAACTGGGATACCGGCTCATTGAACCATCTCACAAATTATTCGGAATTCTTCAGCGCTATCTGATGGACAGATCACTTTAATGATGCTTTCCTACTATTTATTCAACGATCACAATTCGGTTGAATTTTGCAGATGAATCCCTGTCATGGATCGAAATAAAATAAGTTCCGGAGCTTAGATTGCTGACATCCAGTTTATCTGTATTTTGACCTGAATAGATCACTTTTCCATACAAATCCGAAAATGTCAGTGAATAATTCTTCAATTCACTTTGAATGTAAACAGATTCATTGGTTGGGTTCGGATAAACATTAAGTTTGGCCTTCTGTTCTTCGGATAGCGAATTCATGGAGGTGTTTCGCAACGTTAACAGATACACTGAGGCATCCGTCACACCGCTCAATGGGATGCTCATAGTGGTTCCGCCAGTCATTGTAGATGAACTCACAGAATATCCCGTTGAGATCACTTTTTCAGTTGTAATTGAAATCTGATCAGATGCTTGCCAAGGAAGATTATTCAGGGTAATATTGATCGCATTATTGGATGACTCATGATGCGAAACAAGGATCTTCACCACATTATTAGCGGAATTTTTCCCAGCCAGCATCATCACATTGTTGAGCGAATCAAGAATATTGTCAGAATTGAAAATATTTCCCTGTGATATGAGTAGAATCGGAGTTGAATCATTCACCTCATTGAAGAATTTATAGGCATAGCCGTTCAGTGTTAAAACCGGTCCTCCGTTATCGTCTGAACACAATGGAGCAAGATTAACCCCTCTGTAAATTATGTATTTACTCAAACGGCTTCCAACAAGAGAGATCAACTCAGACGCCAGATAGGAGCATCCTTTCGAACTATTTGTATAAGAAGCATCATCAACATTTCCTTCTGATACGATCAATTCAGTATTTGTAAATCCGTACTGATTCAAGTAATATGTCAATGTATCTGCAAGAATCCTTGCATGGCATGGATTCTTTTTATCATACATGTGGTAAGAATAAAAATCCAGCGGCACATTATTATTCTGACAATAGCTCATAAAGTTGCTGACATAATCCTGGTTGATCGTAAAATGAATACCTCCACTGTAAAATGCATTTTTTGCGGCCGCAGGTCCGCCAACTTTTAATGAAGGGTCATACACATTCATAGAATCTACGACCTGTTTGAACATCAAATAGTAATCTGAAGGAGTACCGGTCCACATCATAGCATGATTTGGCTCATTCCAAACCTCCCAATAATTGATCCCATAGCTAGTTCCATTATCCCATCCTCCATTATAGTGCATGGCGGTTCGCTTGCAGATCCCGGCGAACTTGGTGAAGTTGACACCATCAGCATCCTTTGGCATCGGTGTGATCGGCTGCATATTTCCAAAACTGATCCCAAGACGGAAAAAAGGTGTCATTGCTGCATTTTCGATCGCACTCAACCTTAAGTCTGTAGAAGACCAATTGTAACCGGAAGGATCGTGACTTTGAAACGAATAATTGAAATTTCCTGCAAAATAAAA
>Ga0172367_10006740_pt1 | contig 13383 bp, 9 predicted proteins | sample Lak10m_FD_114542 | JGI IMG/M metagenome (GOLD analysis project Ga0172367, IMG submission 114542) | Freshwater microbial communities from Kabuno Bay, South-Kivu, Congo - kab_022012_10m | ecosystem: Environmental > Aquatic > Freshwater > Lake | place: Democratic Republic of the Congo: South-Kivu...
AATTACGAATTACGAATTATCAATTAGAAAAAAGATTTTTATGAAAAAACTAATTTTTGCAGTTTTAGTGTTAGCAGCTACTTCAGCAATGGCTCAAACCAATTTACAATTACATTATGATTTTACAGGAGGTAGAAATTTTCTTACTTCGACCATTGAGCGGTTTAAACCCGATGCAAATGGAAGTACTTTCTTCTTTGTTGACATGAATTATGACAAGAACGGTCCTTCTGAAGCTTATTTCGAGATTGCACGGGAATTGAAATTTTGGGACGGCCCTTTTACTGCTCATGTAGAATATAACGGAGGTTTGCATTCAGAGACCGGAGTTAATTTTCAAATAAATAATGCCTATCTGTTAGGAGGTTCATATAGTTATAATGCCGAAGATTTTTCGAAAGGTTTCTCAGTTTCAGCAATGTATAAACTGATTCAAGGAAATGTTGAACCTCATAATTTTCAGTTAACAGGCGTTTGGTATATGAATTTCTTTAATGGTAAGGTTTCCTTTACCGGATTTGCAGACTTTTGGAGAGAAAAATCATTTGTTAATACTACTTATACTTTCCTTTCAGAACCACAGCTTTGGTATAACTTTAATAAAACCTTTTCAGCAGGTGGTGAAATTGAAGTTGGATACAATTTTGCAAATCAGGCAGGTCTGAAAGTATTTCCTACTTTGGGTTTAAAATGTAATTTATAATACGAAAAATTATGTTCGAAAAATATTTTAAACTCAAAAAGAACAGCACTACCGTTCGCACCGAAGTATTGGCAGGGATAACCACATTCCTGACGATGGCTTATATTTTGGCGGTAAATCCAAGCATCCTTTCGGCAACGGGCATGGATGCTAATGCGCTTTTTACCACTACGGCTCTTGCTGCTATTTTTGGTACGTTAATCATGGCTTTATGGGCTAAATTGCCTTTTGCACTTGCTCCCGGAATGGGTTTGAATGCATTCTTTGCATTCTCAGTTGTATTAGGAATGGGCTACTCGTGGCAATTTGCACTTACGGCAGTATTAATCGAGGGTATCATTTTTATTTTACTAACTGCTTTCAATATTCGCGAAGCAATAGTTGATGCAATTCCAAAAACACTTAAAACGGCTATCAGTGCCGGAATCGGTTTATTTATTGCATTCATAGGACTTCAAAATGCAGGAATTATTGTAAATAATGATGCTGTGTTAGTGCATTTGGGCGATATTACTTCAGGTACTGCATTGTTGGGTTTAATCGGATTAATCATTACTTCGGTACTGATTATTAAAAAAGTAAAAGGTGATTTGCTAATTGGTATTGTTGTTACTGCTATAATAGGTATCCCCATGGGAATTACCCAATTAAACGGCTTTGCCAGCTTGCCTCCAAGCATTGAGCCAATTTTCTTTAAATTCGATTTCACGAATGTATTGAGTTTGGATATGTTGGTTGTGGTGTTTACATTCTTATTTGTAGATATTTTCGATACATTAGGAACGTTGGTTGGGGTATCAAGCAAAGCAAAAATGCTGGATAAAGATGGCAAAATTCCAAATGCCAAAAAAGCATTTATGGCCGATGCATTAGGAACAACTTTTGGTGCCATTTTGGGTACAAGTACCGTAACAACTTATGTAGAGAGTGCAGCCGGAGTTTCCGAAGGTGGACGAACAGGTTTAACATCGCTCGTTACAGCTTTTTGCTTTGTGTTGGCATTGTTTTTTGCACCGCTTTTTATCGCCATTCCTGGTGCTGCTACAGCGCCAGCGTTAATTTTGGTAGGTCTTTTCATGTTATCGCCGATAAAAGATATTGATTTGAGTGATTATGCCGAAGCAATACCAGCCTTTATTTGTATTATTGCCATGCCGCTTGCTTATAGCATTGCCGAAGGTATTACATTAGGACTTTTGGCTTATGTACTGATAAATTTATTGGCAGGTAATTTCAAAAAATTGAGCATTGGTATGTATATTTTGGCAGTATTATTTATACTGAAATATATTTTTATCTAACTTCATATTTAACACTACTAACACATGCGTCAATTAATAATTGCTGATAATCAAAATATTACTTCCTTCGGAATCCGTTATTTGCTTTCGCAATCGGGAGTCGAAAACGAGATTTTAGAGGCTAAGGACAAACGTAGCTTACTCGAATTATTGCAGACAAACAGCGATGCGTTGGTTGTGTTGGATTATACACTTTTCGATTTTGAAACAGTTAACGAGCTCATTGTGCTTAATACGCGTTTCAAAAAAACAGATTGGATACTGTTTTCTGACGAACTGAGCGACGATTTTTTGGTAAATTTACTTTACAATACCAATTCGTTTGGTGTGGTGCTGAAAAGCAACTCGACTGAAGAAATTCAAACTGCTATTCGCGAGGCAATGAAAGGTCGGAGGTATATCTGCAATTATGTAAGTAATATTTTACTTGATATTTCGAAACGAAATGGCGAAAATAAGCGTAATGAAAACAAACTTACAGTCACTGAGCAAGAGATTTTGCGCGAAATTGCGTTAGGTAAAACCACAAAAGAAATTGCTGCCCAGCGATTTGTAAGTTCGCATACCATTATGACGCATCGCAAAAATATTTTCCGGAAAATTAATGTCAACAATATTCACGAAGCCACTAAGTACGCCATGCGCGCCGGTATAGTGGATATGGCGGAATATTATATTTAGTTTGCAGTAATTAGTTTGCAGTAAATATAAACTAACCAACTGCAAACTGTAATCTCAAAACTATAAACTCAAATCTTATGAATATTGCTTCGTTATTGTCGGGTGGTGTGGATAGTTCGGTGGTGGTGCATCTGCTGAAAGAAGCGGGTTATACCCCTACACTGTTTTACATAAAAATTGGTATGGACGACGATGAGTTGTTGCATTGCACTTCGGAAGAAGATATTGAAATGGCAACGCTCATTGCACATCGCTATGGTTGCAAGCTCGAAGTAATTGATTTGCACAAGGATTATTGGGATAATGTGGTGGATTATACCATTCGCAAAGTGCGTCAGGGACTTACACCAAACCCCGATGTAATGTGTAACAAACTGATAAAGTTTGGTGTGTTTGAACAGCGGGTAGGGAAGGAGTTCGACAAAACGGCTACGGGACATTACGCTACTACTTTTGAACGTGATGGCAAAACCTATCTCGGTACAGCCAAAGACCCTGTTAAAGACCAAACCGACTTTTTGGCACAAATAAATCATTTGCAGGTTTCGAAACTGATGTTCCCCATCGGGCATTTGATGAAAAGCGAGGTGCGCGATATTGCCATTAAAGCAAATCTTCCAAGTTCTAAACGTCCTGATAGTCAGGGTATTTGTTTTTTGGGAAAAGTAAATTACAACGACTTTATTCGAAGATATCTGGGCGAAAAAGAAGGACCAATTGTAGAGCTCGAAACCGGAAAAATTCTTGGTCGTCACAAAGGCTATTGGTTTCATACCGTTGGGCAGCGCAAAGGCTTAGGACTTTCGGGTGGGCCATGGTACGTCATTCGAAAAGATGTGGATGCTAATATTGTGTGGGCATCAAAAGGATTTGATACCGAAACGCAATATGGCCGTGAGTTTTCGATGCGCGATTTTCATTTTATAACCGAAGATTCGTGGGAAAATGCCGAACAGGATATTACTTTTAAAATCCGGCATACACCCGAATTTTCGAAAGGAAGAATTATAAAAACCCCTGAAGGCTATCGGGTTTTATCGGAAGATAAGCTACAGGGTATAGCGCCGGGGCAGTTTGGGGTAGTTTATGATGCTGATTCAAAATATTGCATCGGTAGTGGTGAGATTGTTTAATTAAAAAATTTTATGTTCAAATATACTTGTTTACGGTGGTTATTTTTTTTAATAATAATACCTGCTTTTCTTTTTTCGCAAAAAAATCAGGAAAAAATAATAGGAGATTCACTCACACTTATTGCGGCAGGATATGCCAATGTGGGAAAAATCACCATTGCGCCCATTGTAGTAAATAAAACGGATAATACGCTTACTATAAATGCAAATGATAATTTGAGCTATATACCGTTTCGCCCGCAAAATGTACAACGAATTTACAATATGTTGGCTAATGTTACACGTAAAACCTATCCGAATTACCAAATTAGTTGTATTACCGATAAAAAAAAGATAGAAGATTTAATTCCGAATTATTACCTTAATTCACCGATTGATGTTTCGCGTAATTTTGATACGAAGCATTTAGGTAAACCTTTTATTACCAATCTTTCGCAACCTTACCAGCCTGCTAATGGTTTGTATAATAAACATATAGCCCTTTGGCAAAGTCATGGCTTTTATTACCATCAAACTCAAAAAAAATGGCTATGGCAGCGGGCACGTTTGTTTCAAACAGTCGAAGATTTATATACGCAATCCTTCGTATTACCCTTTTTGGTCCCAATGCTTGAGAATGCCGGTGCTAATGTGTTTTTGCCACGCGAGCGCGATACACAACGCAACGAAGTGATAGTAGACAATGATAACGAAGACAATATACATCATTACCACGAACATACGGATATTAAAAGCTGGCGAAATGGTGCAGATATGGGTTTTGCAAATACCAAAAAAGAATACCTTCAGGGTGATAATCCATTTCAACTTGGTACATATCGTATAATTCAATGTGTTGATAATGTGGCTGAACTCAGTTCGGTCGATTGGGTTCCGAATATACCTGAAACCGGCAAATATGCGGTATATGTATCGTATAAATCAACTCCGAACAGTGCTACTGATGCCCGATACACTGTTTTCCACAAAGGCGGACGCACCGATTTTAAGTTAAATCAAACTATGGGCGGAAGCACCTGGATTTATCTCGGAACTTTTATGTTTGATGAAGGTAAAAGCAATGCCGGAAGAGTTGTTTTATCCAATTATAGCTCTTTTCCTAAAAAAGTAGTTACTGCCGACGCTGTAAAATTTGGTGGTGGTATGGGAAATATTGCCCGTAGTCCGAATATTACCGGTTTGTTGCCCAATCAGAATAGTTCGGATACAACTAAGGTGCAGACAGTTCCATATCCTTCTGAAAACATACTACCGCAAAAAAGCAATTATCCACGCTATACCGAAGGAGCCCGCTATTGGTTGCAATGGGCAGGTGTTCCGGATAGTATTTACAGTCGTACGAAAGGTAAAAATGATTATTCCGACGATTTTCAATCACGCGGATTTTGGGTGAATTATTTAGCCGGTGGCTCGCCCGTTTTACCCAATCAGCGTGGACTAAATATTCCGATTGATTTGGCTTTTGCATTTCATACCGATGCCGGAAGTTCTGTAAATGATTCAATTATTGGCACATTGGGTATATGTACTGTGCAAAATTCTGCCGGTAATACTACTTTCGAAAATGGAGTTTCGCGTTGGGCTTCGCGCGACCTGACAGATATTATTCAAACACAGATAACTGATGATATTCGTAAATTGTATGCAACTGAATGGGTGCGAAGAGGCTTATGGAACAAAAGTTACAGCGAAGCCCGCGTGCCCGAAGTGCCAACTATGCTGTTGGAGCTTCTTTCGCACCAAAACTTTGCTGATATGCGCTATGGCCTCGACCCTCGCTTTCGGTTTACTGTGAGCAGGGCAATTTACAAAGGTATTTTACGTTATTTGTATGCCGGCACAAAGGATTATGTAGTTCAACCTTTACCGGTAAGCAACTTTAAATGTGATTTTGTGTCAAAAAACAAGGTGGAATTGACGTGGAAAGCAGTTGTAGATAGTTTAGAACCTACTGCATCAGCCGACAAATTTATTGTATACACACGCATTGATGATGGCGATTTTGATAATGGGCAGGTTGTTGCAAAAAATAAATGGTCAACAGATATTCAGACAGGGAAAATTTATAGCTTTAAAGTGAAAGCACTCAACAGAGGTGGAGAGAGTTTTCCTTCCGAAATACTTTCGGCTTGCCGAACCAATTCAAATAAGCCTGTAGTGCTTATTGTAAATGGATTCGACCGTGTTAGTGCTCCGGGGAGTTTTGTAAAAAATCATACTTCAGCCGGTTTTAACTTCGATGCTAATGCCGGCGTGCCTTATATTAATGACTATGCATTTATTGGTAAACAATTTGAATTTAACCGTAACAAAGGCTGGAAAAGTGATGAAGATGCCGGTTTTGGTGCGAGTTATTCTAATTTTGAGGACAAAGTTATAGTCGGAAATACCTTTGATTATCCTTATTTACATGGAAAATCAATAAAAGCAGCCGGAAATTCCTTTGTTTCCACGAGTTTAAAATCGATGATTGATGACGAAGTTGATTTAACTAAATTTCAGATTATTGATTTGATTTTAGGTAAACAAAAGAAAACTCTGTTAGGAAATGGAAAAAAAGCGCCTGAATTTAAAACTTTTCCATTAGCTTTGCAGCAACGATTAAATACCTACTGTTTGTCGGGTGGAAACTTATTAGTAAGTGGCGCTTTTATTGCATCGGATATGTATGTTGGGAATTTTATCCCTGTTCAGGAAAAATTATTTCTTCAAAATACGCTGAAACTCAAATTTAAACAGGCAAATGCTAATTTCAGTTCGAAAGTTACGGTTGTACCATCGCCATATCATCAGTTTGGGCGCGCTGAGTTTGGTTATTTCGACCAGCCCAATGCCACTTCCATTTTTGTGGAATCGGTTGATGCTATCGACCCTTTGGGATTAGGAGCATTTACAATTTGTCGTTACAAAGGCACAAATCTGAGCGCAGGAGTTGCTTACAGTGGTTCTTATAAAGCATGTTCGTTTGGATTTCCGTTCGAAGTAATTCAGTCCGAAAAAGAACGAAACCGTTTAATGAGTGCCGTGTTGAATTTTTTTGATACAAAAAAGAAAAATAAAATTGAATAATATGAGACTAAAATTGCCATTTTTAGCTATTTTGATTGTAGCATTACATAGTTGCATCAGCTCCGACCGTACCTTGCCTGCCGTTTCGGGTAGTCAGTTCGAATTGCTTGTAGTAATGAACGATACAGCCTGGAAAGCACCTGTGGGTAGAGAGTTGAAAGAATTGTTTTCGCAGGAAATGATTGGTTTGCCTCAGGCAGAACCTGTTCTTAATGTACATCAATGCAATCAGCAGGAGTTTACGGATGTGCTTAAACCATCGCGCAATATTGTTTTTGTAGAGATTGGCGACAAATACACTGCAACAAAAATTGCGTACGGCAAAGACCGTTGGGCACACCCTCAGGCAGTTGTTCGAATTACCGCTCCTGATGATACTACTTTACAGGCTTCGCTGAAACAATATGGAAAATATGTGGTTGATTATTTTATAAAATCGGAACGCGAACGACAAATAGCCTTTTACAAAAGTTATATAAATGATAATGCAAAAGCTGAAATTGAAAAATTATTTGGTATTCAAATAGATATCCCTCAGGGAATTAGCAAAGCAGTTAAAAAGAAAGATTTTTACTGGATTACCAACGATCAGGCTGGAACACGTCAGGATATTGTAATTTATTCGTATCCGTATACCGATAAAAAAATGTTTACCAAAGCAGCGCTCATAGCTAAGCGCGATTCGGTGATGAAAGCAAATATTCCCGGTGAACTAAAAGGCTCTTATATGGGAACCGAATTGAAATATGCCGACCCCGTGTTTAACGAAATTTGGATAAACGAAGGATATTGTGCCGAATTGCGTGGTTTGTGGCGCATGATGAATGGCGCATCGATGGGCGGTCCATTTTATAGTCATACGCGTTTGGACGAAGTAAATCAACGCGTTATCACCGTTGATGCTTTTGTATTTGCACCGGGAAAAAATAAGCGAAATGCAATTCGACAGCTCGAAGCTGTGGTTTATACTACAAAATTGCCACATGAAATTAATGCATTGAAAGAAATTTCGGTGGTTGCATCTAAAAAATAATTTATAACTTGCTGAATAATAAATAAATATATGGAGAAGGAAAAAATTGTTATCGGGATTACACATGGCGATATAAATGGTATCGGGTACGAAGTGATATTGAAAGCACTTAGTGAACCCACAATGCTCGATTTTTTTATTCCTGTCATTTATGGTTCGCCCAAAGTGGCTTCATTTTATCGTAAAATGTTTGATTTTCAAACAATAAATCTGAATATTGTCAATTCGGTAGAAGAGTTAAATCCCAAGCGTATTAATATTATCAATGTTGCCGACGACGAAATTAAGGTGGAAATTGGTCAATCGACACCGGAAGCAGGCAAAGCTGCACTTGCAGCACTCGAAAAGGCAACTGAAGACCTCAAAAGGGGAGCGCTCGATGCAGTGGTAACAGCGCCTATCAATAAAAAAAATATACAATCGGATAAATTTCATTTTCCGGGACATACGGAGTATCTGGAGCAAAATTTTGGAACCGGAAAACCGGCTTTGATGTTGTTGGTAAACGATGTAATGCGTGTAGCAGTGGTTACAGGCCATATACCTGTAAACGAAGTTCCGAAAGCAATAACGCCTGAGCTTATCAAAGAAAAATTGATGGTATTTAATTCCTGTCTGAAAACCGATTTTAATATTATTCGTCCGCGCATAGCAGTGCTTGGATTAAATCCGCATGCAGGCGACGATGGCGTGATTGGAAATGAAGAAACTAATATCATTATTCCGGCGCTGAAAATGGCTGAAAAAGAAGGCATGATGTGTTTTGGTCCGTATCCTGCTGATGGATTTTTTGGTTCGGGACATTTTTCGAAATTTGATGGCATTTTAGCCATGTACCACGATCAGGGCTTAATTCCTTTCAAAACTATTGCCATGGAAAACGGAGTGAATTATACAGCGGGATTAAATATTATTCGTACTTCACCAGCTCATGGTACAGCTTATGATTTGGCCGGAAAAAACGAAGCTTCGGAAAGTTCATTTCGCGAAGCTCTGTTTATGGCTATTGATGTGTATCATAATCGCCGGTTGAATAAAGAAATTTCGGCAAATCCACTCAAAATTGAACCGCGTACCGAGCGCAGTAACCGTATTGAGTAGTTTTTTTGACTACTCGCTACGGTATTCCAAAATATCAGCGGGCTGACAGTCTAAAATTTTACATATTGCATCCAATGTGCTGAATCTGATGGCTTTAGCCTTGCCAGTTTTAAGAATCGACAAGTTAGCTGGCGTAATGTCTACCCGCTCCGAAAGTTCGTTGAGCGAAATTTTCCGGCGGGCCATCATTACATCTAAATTTACTATAATAGGCATACTATGTTGTTCTTAAATCGTTAAATCCTGTTCTTCTTTCATTTCAACAGCTATTCGCATTACTTCGTTCATTATCAGTATCACAATTCCCATAATTAAAGCATTAAAATCAATTGCCTTACTGTATGTAAATCGGTATTGAGCTAAATCCACCATATATTCTGCTGATATAATATTTATAAACTGAATTATTGAACTCAGAATTCCAATGCCAACCAAAAATAAACCTATACGGTGAATGCGGGCTAAATTTATTCGTTCGAAAACCCAGGAATGTTGCAGCGAGCGCAGAATTTTTACCACCAGAAACGGTATCCAGATACCAAGTATAAGTACTATAATTGTGAGTGCCATATAAAGTGCATCTAGCACCATAAGCCATAGCGGTTTTTGATCAATTTCGGTACTTATCAGCGATATGTTGGTAGGCTGAACTATAATTGGTTGTCCGTTTTTCAGATTTATATCATTAGGAATTGTATTGGTCTGATTTTTGGGTTCTACGTCCATTAATAAAAATTCCTGGGTTTTTTTATTGATAGCATCCTCGTATTTTGCAATTGACAAACCGTATTTTATACCTTCAACAAATGGTATCACGGCGCCCTGATACATACTGGCAAAAAATACCAATAACAAAATAATACACAGTACTTTAAGTCGTTCCATATTCTAAAAATTAAATTTGCCCCCTAACCCCCTCCCGATATATCGGGATAAATTGCCAGGGAATGAGATGTTTATTTAAATGTCAACTATTTTATTATTAATTCGTTCAGTAATCGTTGAGCACCACCAACTTTATCCATAACAAATAATACATAGCGAATATCTACATTAATTGTTCGTTGCAGTTCGGGCTCGAATACGATATCGCCACTCATTGCTTCCCAGTTTCCATCGAAAGCCAGACCGATAAGTTCTCCTTTGGCATTAAAAATCGGACTGCCCGAATTGCCACCGGTTATGTCGTTATTACTTAGAAATGCCACGTGCATTTCGCCGGTTTTTGCATCTGTATACGTTCCGAAATCCTTGCATCTGATAGCTTTTTTCAATTTTGCAGGCACATCAAATTCATAGTCATTCGGTATTTCTTTTTCTAATATTCCTTTAGTAGTAGTGTAATAAGCATATTCTACAGCATCAGTTGGTTTGTAACCACCAATAGTGCCATAAGTGAGGCGCATGGTAAAGTTTGCATCCGGATAGTGTGCTTGTCCTTTTTCAATAGCCATTTCTTTCAGGCCGGCTTCGTAAAGTCGTTCGGCATCGTTAATTTGTTCTACAGCATCGTCATAATCCCCTTTTTGCAAACTACCCGAAAGCAATGTAATTTCGCGCCAGTACAAAACCGCAGGGTCATTCAGCAGGTTTAGTTTGTTTTTTGATAATGCCTTTTTGAATTTTTCGAAGTTTGAAAAAACAGATTTTGAATAGATATACTCGGTATATTTACGCATATCACCTTTGAATTTTTTATCAATTACGTTGTATAGAGCAGGTAAATTATCTGCCGTAACTGCCTTTTTGTATTCTTCGAGCATAACGGGAAAAGTTGCTTTATCAACTTGCTCGTAATAATCTTTATACATTTCTTCTGCCTTTTTCAAAACAGAGTCTTTCTCAAATTTTTCTTCGGTGAGTTTCACAATCCGCGAAGCTATGCGGGGCATTTCGGCGCCGCCCATAAGCGATTCGCGCATATAATTGAGTGCACGGCTGTAAGGTTTAATTTTTTCGTAGCCGTTTTCGAGATTTTCCAAAACCTTGCTATATGTAGCTTTACGCATGTCGTTCTCATTTGCCCAAGCAATAAATGCTCTTTCTTCGGCTTGTTTACGCGCCACAATGCCAAGTTTTACAACAGCTTTGTTCATACCAATACTGTTTTTCCAATAATTCGAACTTCGGGCATATTTGCTGGCGTATGCAATGTTAATTGCTTCGTTGGTTTTCATAAAGCTTTTCCATACATCCTGTTTAGCTCCCCGAACATCAATTCGAGCCTGATTAATATTTTGTGTTCGGTTCAGTATTCCCCACGATGATAAATAGCGGTTAGTAGTACCCGGATTTCCAATTATCATACTGTAGTCGCCTGCACTGTAGCCTTTATTCGAAATGGCAGCGAAACGCTTGGGTGTATAAGGCACATTATCCGGTGAATATTTTGCCGGATTGCCATATTTGTCGCTATAAACACGGAATACCGAAAAATCTCCCGTATGACGTGGCCACATCCAATTGTCGGTATCACCGCCAAATTTACCTATTGAAGTAGGAGGGGCATAAGCAAATCGAACATCTGTAAATTCTTCATATTCAAATACATAAAACTCGTTGTTTGAATAAAACGATTTAGTGCTTACCAAATAATCGTTGTTTTTCGAAAATTCTTTTTTAATTGCCGAAAGTATTGAATCCTGCTTTGTTTTTCGATTATTTCCGCTCAATTCATCTGGTAATTGTGATAAAACACGCTCTGTAACATCGGTAATACTAACCAAAAATTTTACGGTAAGTCCGGGAGTCGGAATCTCATCTTCTAATTTTTGGGCTGAAAAACCATTTTTCAGGTAATTATGTTCCACTGTACTGTGTTGCTGGATAGCTCCAAAACCACAATGGTGATTGGTAAAAACCAAACCCTGGTTGGATACTACAACACCTGTACAGCCATTTCCAAACACTATCACAGCATCTTTCAGGCTTATACTTTTATCGCTGTAAATCTCACTGGCGGTGAGTGTGCAACCCAACCCATTCATTTTCTGAATGTTAAGTTTTTCAATTAAAGGTAACATCCACATTCCTTCGTCGGCTTTGGCTCCAAGCAAACTTGCTGTAACCAGAATTATAAATGCTAATCGTTTCATTACTAAATTATTAAACTAAATTTTCTTGTTTGTTATTTAAAAAATATCGAATTTCGATATACAAAGTTATGAAAATATTTAGTTATTTAAAATTGTCAGACCAAAATAATGTCATTTTCATACGTGCTCCTTTTTTTATATATTTGCATTTTGTATAAAACAGAACATAATATAAAATGTTATTTTCGGAACTCATTGGACAACAAGATATTAAACAGCGCTTTATACGATCGGTAAAAGAGCAGCGCATACCGCATGCGCTAATGCTTCGCGGTCCCGAAGGAGTAGGTAAGTTAGCGCTGGCTATAGCGTATGCTCAATATATTTGTTGCGAAAATCGAGGCGACGAAGATTCGTGCGGTAGCTGCCCTTCTTGTGTGAAGTTTAAAAAATTAGCGCATCCCGATTTGCATTTTGTGTTTCCGATTATCAAGCCACAGGGAAAATTAAGCACAGTTTGTGATGATTTTATTGCGGCATATAGGGAAAAAATAATTAAAAGTCCGTATTTTAGTGTAAACGAATGGTATGCCGAAATTAGTGGCGATGCCAAACAAGGTATGATTTATTCCAACGAAAGTCAGGAAATTATACGCAAGTTAAGTCTTAAGACCTACGAATCGGAATATAAAGTGATGATAATTTGGCTGCCCGAAAAAATGAATATCGAATGCGCCAATAAATTACTTAAAATTCTCGAGGAACCACCTGAAAAAACCGTATTTCTGATGGTCTCCAATTCGCCCGACGAAATGCTGACAACCATTCTGTCGCGAACACAGCAGGTTATTATCCCCAAATTAAAAGAAGATGATTTGGTAGTAGCATTGCTCCGCAATCGCGATTTAGAAATATCGCAACACGATGCTCTCAATGTAGCTCGCATAGCAAACGGAAGTTATCTGGCCGCCTTGTCGGTGTTAAACGATGATGATGATAACAAAGTGAATTTTGAGCGTTTTGTAACCATTATGCGTCTCGCCTGGATGGTTGGCAATAAAAAAGACCACGCTTCGCTCAAAACATTGCGCAAGTGGGCCGACGATATGGCAGCTCCTGCAGTTGGTCGCGAACGTCAAAAAAAGTTTCTGACTTATGCGCAGCATCTTACACGTGAGAATTTTATTTTAAACCTGAAAAACAAAGATTTGAATTATTTTGTAAGTTACGAATACGATTTTTCATTAAAATTTTCCCCATTTATCAACGAACGAAATGTGGAAGATATTATGAAAGAATTTGAACTTGCTGAAAAACATATTGAACG
>Ga0172367_10006741_pt1 | contig 13382 bp, 11 predicted proteins | sample Lak10m_FD_114542 | JGI IMG/M metagenome (GOLD analysis project Ga0172367, IMG submission 114542) | Freshwater microbial communities from Kabuno Bay, South-Kivu, Congo - kab_022012_10m | ecosystem: Environmental > Aquatic > Freshwater > Lake | place: Democratic Republic of the Congo: South-Kivu...
GACAGATGGTTACACAAAAAGAAATGCCGCCCGCCTAATTCCGTATTTTGCTTTTATGGATTCCGTAGGTAAAATAAATAACCAATCCCAACGCCATCCATCCAATCAAACGCGCCCATGTTTCCCAAGGCAACGAGGCCATTTGAAGAATACAAATTCCAGCGCCTAAAATAGGAACGAGCGGAACAAAAGGAGTTTTAAAAGAACGGGGAATGTCCGGCCGTTTAATCCGAAGAATAATGATTCCGACGCAAACAATGGCAAAAGCAAGCAACGTCCCAATAGAAACCAGTTCACCCAAAATATTGATGGGTAAAAGTCCGGCCAATACAAGGGCAACTGATCCGGTAATTAAAGTGCTGGCATACGGAGTTTTAAAGCGCGGATGAATTTTGGAGAAGACCGGCGGGAGAAGTCCATCTTTCGACATGGAGTAAAAAATTCGCGGTTGTCCCATCAATAACACCAAAATAACAGAACTTAGCCCGGCAATGGCAGCAATTTTAATCACCGGACGAAGCCAGAACAGGTCTTTTCCCATAGCGTCAACTCCAACAGCGATTGGATCGGCTACATTCAGAAAAGTGTAGCTGACAATTCCGGTTAAAACAATAGCAACCAAAACGTACAACATGGTCGAAATTCCCAGCGATCCAAGAATCCCTACAGGCATATCTTTCTGAGGATTTTTCGCTTCCTGCGCAGCCGTTGAAACAGCGTCAAAACCAATGTAGGCGAAGAAAATTACTGCAGCACCACGCAAAATACCGCTCCAGCCATAATGACCCCATTCGCCGGTATTTTCAGGAATGAACGGAACCCAGTTGGCTTTATTAACAAACATGAAGCCGATACCGATAAAAAGAATGATCACAAAAACTTTGATAATGACCATTATATTATTAAAACGAGCCGATTCCCGAATTCCGATCAGGAGAAGTATGGTAATAAAAGCCACGATAAACATGGCCGGTAAGTTCAAAATTGCAGTCAGGTGAGGGAGCGAATCAATGGCAATTCCCGAATCGGCAAGACTTTTCGTTAACTCAGGGGTGATGAGCTTCCAGCCAGCCTGCGGAATATCGACCAAAACAGAACCAAAAGCCGCTGTAAACTGCGCCGGAATAATGATTCCAAAATCTTTCAGAAAGCTGACCACATAACCCGACCAGCCCACCGAAACTGTTGATGCAGCGAAAAGGTACTCCAGAATTAAGTCCCAGCCAATAATCCAGGCCACAAATTCGCCCATCGTCGCGTAGGCATAAGTGTAGGCACTTCCTGAAATAGGAATCATTGATGCAAATTCGGCATAGCATAACCCGGCAAACAGACAAGCCAAACCCGAAATCAGGAAGGAGATAACAATCGCCGGACCAGCATATTGTGCCGCGGCCTGACCAGTCAAAACAAATATTCCGGCACCGATAACTGCACCAACACCTAACGTTGTAAGATTTAATGCGCTGAGCGATTTTCGAAGACCCTGATCAGAATTTGCTTCGGAGAGTAAAACCGACAGCGGCTTGGTAATAAAAAGTTTTGACATAAGGCTAATTTTGGTGCATCAAAAATAGCTTTTTTACCGAATAATCAAGTCTTCCGCACGATTCAGGCTTTGGTTCTTGATTTATTTTTGAACAGGACAGTTTTGATAAAGGCGTAGAAAAATGGGATCAAAGTTACAATGATCAAACCCAGGAAAATAATTTCGAAATTATCTTTAATCCAGGTGATTTCGCCCAGAAAATAGCCAATCAGGGTGAAAAATGGTACCCAAATTACAGAACCGATAACAGTGTATTGTGCGAAAATAGGGTAGTCGAATTTTACAGTTCCGGCCAGAAAAGGAATATAAGTACGAATAACCGGGAAAAAACGGCCTATTATAATCGATTTCTTACCATGCAATCGGTAGAATTTTCGGGTTTGAATAATTGATTTGACCAGGTATTTTTGTACGTATTTGTTTTTACTGTGTTCAATCCGGTTGCCAATCTGTTTCCCAATGGCATAATTAAAATGGTTGCCAACAATTGCTGCAACAATCAATAAGGGCACCAAAAGAATAATACTCATATCCGACGAAGCGGCAATAACACCGGCCGAAAACAGTAACCCATCACCCGGAAGAAAAGGAAAAACTATAAGACCTGTTTCCAGAAAAATAATCATAAAAAGTACGAAATAGGCTTCCCATACATTCTCAGAGACGATGGCAAAAAGAGCTTCGTTGGTGTGGAATAAAATCTCAAATATTTCGTTCATCATGGCTTCTGAAAATGGGGTATTCTGTTTCTGTAATCAAAACTGCAAAAAGAAAGATAGTTTAATTTGCAGTAATACAATTTACTACAAATTAAACTATCTAAACAATCAAAACTCAACTTTTATTCTGTGAAGCTCTACTATTTTGAATTTATTAACAAAAACAAACTTTAAAGCATAATGAATCAGATATTTGCTGAATTGTGTTCAGTGTTAAAATTTATCCGCCAGCAAATCACAGACTTTGGCAAGAAAAACGCTGTCTTCATCGCGGAATGGGGCGGGAGAGTGGCTGTCAATGTCCAGCTCAGCAACAAACTTCCCGTTTTTTAAAACCGGAACCACAATTTCCGACTGAACCTCCAATCCACACGAAATATAGTTTTCGACCTGAGTCACATCCTGTACTACCATTGTTTGCCCGCTGGCAGCTACCTGTCCACAAATACCTTTGCCAACGGCGATATGGGTGTGCTGGGTAGGTTTTCCCACAAACGGACCAAGAACCAATTCGTTTTTCTCCTGATCAAGTATGTAAAACCCAACCCAATCGTAGTGGTAAACTTCTTTTTTTAGGAGTTCACAAATCCGGTAAAGTAAATCGTCCGGATTTTGATTTACTAATTGGGTAACTCTCTGAAAAGTTGCTGAGAAATCAGTTGTGATCATATTTTCTCTTCAATTTATTTGATAACCATTTGGTGTTCATGCGTTATTTTTTCACAGTATTTACACTTTAAATCGAGCGGATTTTTCGAGATAACAGTGAAATGGGTGGTGATTTCTTCGTTGTTCGTGATACATTTTGGGTTAAAGCATTTAACAATTCCAATCACCTTATCCGGAACTTCAACCACACGTTTTTCAACAACTTCGTAATCACGGATAATGTTCAGCTTCGCATTTCGGGCTATCAGCGAAATTTTGTTGATTTCATCGTCTTCAAAAAATACATCCGACAGCTTAATGATGGCTTTACTTCCGAGCTTTTCGCTCTCAAAATTGGCCCCAAATGTAATCTGTGTTTTCAGTTTCTGAAGCCCTAAAATGGAAATTACTTTAAAAAGGTTTTCTGAAGGAATATGGTCGATAACAGTGCCATTGTTGATTGCACTGACTTTTAATTTTAATTTCTTTTTCAAATGATCATTCATGACTCTGATTATTTAAGGTTTAGAATGTGTGAAATAATAGCCTGACGGGTGTAAACACCATTTCGGGCTTGCTCAAAATAGTAAGCTTTTTTATTACTGTCAACATCCGGATGGATTTCGTTTACCCGAGGCAGGGGATGAAGTATTCGCATCGTGGGTTTGGTATTTTCCAGCATCCGGTTGCGCAGAATATAAACGTTTTTCACTTTTTCGTATTCAATCGGATCCATAAAACGTTCCTTTTGTACGCGGGTCATGTAAATAATATCGGCATAGTTGATGTTTTCGTTGATTTCGGTGTGCTCGTAGTAGCGAATGCCTTTTTCCTTCAGGAACAGTTTATACTCCTCGGGCATTGCCAGTTCTTCGGGCGCAATAAAATTGAAAACCGGGTTCTCAAATTCAGTCATCGCCATTAGCAAAGAATGAACCGTGCGTCCGTATTTTAAATCACCCACCATGCAAATGTTGATGTTGTCGAGTGTTCCCTGAGTTTTCAGGATCGAATACATATCGAGCAAAGTTTGTGTGGGATGTTGATTGGCACCATCGCCGGCATTGATTACCGGTACATCGGCCACTTCGGCAGCATAGCGGGCACTTCCTTCCAAGGGATGGCGCATCACAATCAGGTCGGCATAATTGCTAACCATTTTGGTGGTGTCGTGCAAAGTCTCGCCTTTCGACACGCTCGACGAGCCGGCATCTGAAAAGCCAATAATCCGGCCGCCCAGACGGTTAATTGCTGTTTCAAAACTTAGCCGAGTGCGCGTTGATGGCTCAAAAAACAAAGAAGCAACAACTTTACCTTCGAGCAGGCGTTGGTTTGGATTCTTTTCAAAATCGGCTGCCAGTTCCAGTATTCGCAGGTAATCTTCTTTTGAATAATCTGTGATGGAAATTAAATCTCTCTTCTTCATTTTATGTCAATTTTTTGTGGGTTGCATGGCAAAAAAAAACCAACAGGAATTTTTATCCTGTTGGTTTTTTAAAACGACCGGAATAACCGGGTAAATACTTGGTTGGGTCTTCAAACCAAAACGATGGAAGCTAAAAGGATAGTTTGGGAAAATCTCTTTCTGATGAATGAATTCACCAAAAACAAAGGAATATAGTTTGAATAAGCGTTCCATCAAAATCCAAAATTAAAGTGTTTTATTCATGTTTCCTGAAAACCGCTTTATTAGTTATGAAAACGTTATTAACATTCGAAAAAGTATCAGACTTCAGTTGCAACAACTCCTTCAATTTTCCGGAAAGATTCAGCAATCCTGTCAGACTCACTCAGACGAATGTGCGTTTTTATGCTGCATCTTAGATCAAAAGCAGGTTCAACCTGTAGCAACTTTTCGTCCTTGAAAATTTTCATCACATCGTTCATTGCACCGTAATCGAACTCAATAATTAAACTTTTTTCTACCAGTCGTTCAACTATTTCGGCCTGAAGAATGGCATCACTTGCTGCATTTTTATAAGCATTTATCAAACCGCTCACTCCCAGCAAAGTTCCACCAAAATACCTGACCACAACTATTAAAATATTGGTCAGATCAAAACTCTGGATTTGCCCCAGGATGGGTTTGCCCGCTGTGGACGATGGTTCACCGTCGTCGTTAGCTCTAAAAACCAACTTTTCGTATCCCAGGCGCCAGGCATAACAATGGTGCCGGGCTGAGAAATGCTCCTTTTTAATTGTTTGAATGATATTTTTTATTTCATCTTCGGATTCGACCGGAAAGGCGAACGAAATAAATTTGCTGCCTTTGTCCTTAAAAAGGCCTTCGGAAGGATTTGCTATCGTTTTGTAAGTATCGTCCATCTGAATCAAAACGAAAAAAAAGCAGATCGTTTTGACCTGCTTTACTTCTTTATAATTTCAATTTCTTTTCAATCTCGTCAACACAAATCTTAAACGCTTTATCAGTTTCCTTCAGATTACTGACTGTTTTACAGGCATGTAGAACAGTGGCATGGTCTTTATTTCCAATTTGAGAACCGATGGAGGCCAACGATGATTTAGTCATATTTTTGGAGAAAAACATAGCTAACTGCCTGGCTTGTACAACTTCACGTTTGCGAGTTTTAGCCTGAAGCGAATCTACCGGCATATTGAAATAATCGCAAACCACTTTGGCAATATAGTCAATCGATAATTCACGTTTCGAGTTTTTAACCAGCTTATTAATCATTTCGCTGGCCAGCTCGATGGTAATTTCCTTACGGTTCAGCGTTGACTGAGCAAGCAGCGAAACCAGCGCACCTTCGAGTTCCCTGATATTATTGGTAATGTGAGAGGCGATGTACTCCAGAACTTCTTCAGAAATATCGATACCGTCTTTATAAATCTTACGACGAAGTATATCCATCCGTGTTTCAAAACTAGGCTGTTGAAGGTCGGCTGTCAAACCCCATTTGAACCGTGAAAGTAGCCGTTGTTCGAGTCCTTTAAGCTCAATTGGTGGCTTATCTGATGTCAGTATCAGCTGTTTACCGCTCTGATGTAAATGATTAAATATATGGAAGAAAGTCTCCTGTGTCTTTTCCTTTCCTGCAAATTCCTGAACATCATCCAAAATCAGGACATCAATCATTTGATAAAAATTCAGGAAATCGTTACGGTTGTTATTCCGTGTGGCTTCAGTAAATTGCGTTTGAAATTTATTGGCATTGACATACAACACCACTTTATCCGGATGGCGTTCTTTTACTTCAATCCCAATAGCATGAGCCAAATGTGTTTTTCCCAAACCTGAATTACCATAAATCATCAAAGGATTGAAGGCAGTTCCACCTGGATTTTGAGCAACGGCATAGCCAGCACTGCGTGCTAAACGGTTACATTCTCCTTCCACGAAATTTTCGAATGTATTATCTAAACGAAGTTGTGGATCAATCTGTATCTTCTGAATTCCGGGAATAATAAATGGATTCCTTATCGATGGTTTTCCTTCAGTTTTCAATGGAATGCTCATCGGTTTGTTCTGAATCTTGCTGTTATTGTTGGTCGGATATTTTACCGTGTAAGGCTGCGAATTATTTTGGTTATTACCCATAACAACCACGTACTCCAGCTTTGCACCCTGCCCAAGTTCTTTTCTCAATGTTTTGCGTAGTAAATCAATGTATTGTTCTTCGAGGTATTCGTAGAAAAACGGACTCGGAACCTGAATTGTAAGAACTTCTTCTTCCAAATTAACCGGAACGATTGGCTCAAACCATGTTTTAAAACTAATGCCTGGAACGTTGTCCCTGATTATTGACAGACAACGATCCCAAACCAAACGATAATCATTAATCATTTTGGAGCAGGATATTAAAAAAATTTAACAAACTATTGTTTCCTGAAATTTTCCTCGAAAACAAATTTTGTGAAAAAAAATGTAGAAAAAAAATTGATTTTGGCTTGACTTTCTCAAAAAAAAGATAAGGTCTTTAAGTGTCAGGCATTTAAATATTAAAAAAAAAATAATTTTTTTTAATTTAGGCTAAATACTTGAAAGTCAGTATTTTAATTAATGTAAAAACTCAAATGCCTATCAGTAAAGGGATACAAGCTATATTTCAATAATATTAATTATTGTTAATCAACTAATTTGTTAGTTTTTTTACTGCTTTTTCCAATTTAATCTTTTTTCCGTTCTTAAAAGCGACAATACTTGCATCAGGGAAATTGGTTCGGGCGCCATTCAAAAGTTTAGTCGCCACCTCAAAATCGACTGTTTTTCCGGCCATATAATTGTAGGTTTCACTTACCCTAATTTCTTCAATTGGTCCCAGCCCTTTAAAGAAAGTTGATTCTGTTGAAAGTTTGGCAGGACTTGAAATCAAATGAACTTTATAAATAACTTGATCTTTCTCTTCAGGAGTAGCAGGTTTTGAGGTTATATAAACATCTTTGCCAATATTAAATGCCGAAAAATGCACATATCTTTTGGGGTTATTTCTGACATCTTTTAGCAACAAATCCAAACTTCCAGCCAAACTGTTCAGATTTTGGTACAAAACGGGATCATTAATCAGCAACCCAGCAGAACTTTCGGTAGTGTTTAATTTCTGGATAATTGCATTTAATCCGGAGATAGAAGAGCTAATTTCAGCAAAAACCGGACTGATATTTAGTTTTGATAATGAATCGGATAGAGCAGACAAGTTTTGAATTATATTGGTGATCCGGCCTGAATTTTGTTTGATGGTGGAGCTAATACTATCAAGATTAGTAACTATTGAATTAATCTTTCCATCTCCCATAATGGTTTTCAGCTCCGACGAAGCTGATTCTATATTGGCCACGGTGCGGTTTATATTTTCAAAACTCTGAGACAGGTTTTCGCGCGTCCGTTGATTAAAGACATAGGTTACAACAGTTAATGCCGAATCGAGCGATGCTATTAGTTCTTCGGCTTTCTTCTTTAACGGAAGCACCTGCATACTTACCTGCTCTTTTAAATCACTCTCAATAGTCCCGGGAATAGTATCATCGGGCATATAATATTCTCCTGAATGCACAACTTCAAGTTTTATGGATTTTGTTCCCATAATGTCGCTCGAAAGAATTTTGGCAGTTGAACCCTTTGCAATTTTAAAGTCACCTTCAAGCGAAAGCGTTACCAGCAATCTACCGGAATAATCTTCCAAAAAACCGATTTCGGAAACCTGACCAACCTGAAACCCATTGATAGTTACTGTGCTTGAAACAAGCAAGCCGTCAATACGGTCATAAATCACGTAGTAGTTCGAACTTTTCTTAAGCAAATCAATGCCTTTCAGGTAATTAATACCCCAAATCATGATAGCCAGACATGCAATAACTAAAAATCCAAGCTTGGTATATTTCGAAATTTTAATCATGTTTCCTGTTGTTTCTCTTTTCTATTTGACAAAGCTAAGCATAAAGCAGCAAATCAAAATCAATCCTGATTGTTATTTATGGATTTGTCTTATTATCCAGAATTGTCCGTTTTCCTTCGGTGAAGGAAACCAAAAATGATTGCGGAAATTTGATTTTTACCTGTTGCCAAACTTCAGTAATCTTCTCTAAAGTTACTTCTTTACCCACGTAATAGCGGTAATATTTGTCGGTTTTCTCTTTCCTGACATCCTTTAACCCTTTAAAATTGGCAGCAATAGGTTCCATAGGAATGGTATTTGCACCAATTTGAACGCTAAAATAGGTATTATTGCCAGTGGTTTCATTCGGGTTCATATTAACCGATTTTTCGGCTTGCGCCTTAGTTTCCTGCTGAGGTGCTTGTTGTGCCAATTTTGTCTCCGAAGGCTTTTTAACCTGATTCGTTGTTTCGTTATTTGTCGCCTCAGTTTTTTCTGGGTTAATTTCTTCTTTTGCAGCAATCACTTCAATCCTGGGGCTATCTGTTGCACCAGGCTGTGTCTCCTTCGTTTTTACATCCTCTTTATTTGTTGTATCCACATTACCTTGCTTTATTTCTCCGGCGGGTTTCTTTTCCGCAAGTGGACTAGCTGTTGCCGTTGAGTTTTTAGATTTAAACTTGCGGAAAGCTTCAAAAATTGAAATCGCGATACTTTGCTGCCCCTCCGAACTATTCAAGAAATTGGCCTCCGACTGACTACTTAAAAATCCAGCTTCAACCAGAACGCTCGGCATCGATGATTGGCGCAGAACCAAAAGACCGGCCTGTTTTACTCCCCTGTTGGGAGTTTCGAGACGGCTGGTAAACTGATTCTGAATGGCACTCGCAAACTGAAGGCTCTGATCCATATAAATATCCTGAACCAGTTCAAACATGATATACGATTCGGAAAGATTGGGGTCAAATCCTTCGTAGGTTGTTTTATAATCTTCTTCCAGAAGAATTACCGAGTTCTCCTTTTTGGCTACTTCAAGGTTTTCGTTCGACCGGTGAAGCCCGAGTACGAATGTTTCGGTTCCTCTTGTGGATGGGGCTCCCCCTGAATTGGCATGAATTGAAATAAACAGATCGGCTTTGTTTTTATTGGCAATCCTAGATCGCTCAATTAACGGAATAAACACATCGGTGCTGCGGGTGTAGACAATCTTAACATCCGGATAATTTTCGTTGATTAGCTTCCCCAGTTTTAACCCAATGGAAAGTACGATGTCTTTTTCGCGGATACTTTTATTCACCGCTCCCGGATCTTTACCTCCATGTCCGGGATCGATAATCACAACCAGCGGTTTTTCATTTTTGGAAGCCGGTTCTTTGCAAAATGAGTTTTGCGCTATGAATAAAACTGCAATTATCAGAATAAGTGTCTTGCAACGATCGTATTTCATTCGTATTTAATTTGTTTTTTTATTTGCCTGATGCCTGCCTGACCCGCCAGGCAAGAAATTCGCATGATTTGGAAATATTCTTGTCGATTGATATTTGATTGAATCATGCTCATTTCATGATGATGATATTGTATTTCAGAGCAAAAATAGAAATATTAAAATTATTTTACATTTCTTGACGTTTTGGTATAGGCCTTATTTATATTTTTGCAGCCTGACAAGATACCTGTATATCTTATAAACTGTGGTTTTGATAAAAAAACTTCTTACAAATATATTATTTTTAATTGCCTTGTCTTCATTCGGGCAGCTGGAGGTGAAATCTGACTCGATTTCAAAAGCCGTTCAGCCAGTACTGAATGACAGCCTGACCTTAGCTTCTGGAAAAGCTTTAAATGACTCCGTTGCAAAACCAGTATTGGAAGCCATTATCACCTACACCGCACAGGATTCTACCATTGCCGACTTCGAAAACCAGAAGGTTTACATGTATAAAAAGGGAGTCGTCAACTACCAAAATATTGAATTGAAGGCAGATTATATCATGCTCGACTTCGCCAATAAGGAAGTTTATGCTGAAGGATTGCCTGATTCGACCGGAACTGTTGTGGGCACTCCAATCTTTAAAGACGGAGACGAAGAGTTTGAATCGAAGACATTGCGATACAATTTTGAGACTCAAAAAGGAATCATCTCCGACGTAAAAACATCACAGGGAGATGGGTTTGTGCATAGTGAACTGACTAAAAAAATCAGTAAAGACGCATTTGTTCTCGAAAAAGGGAAATACACCACCTGCGATGCCGACCATCCTCATTTCTATCTCAGAATGACCAAAGCAAAGGTTATTTCAAACAAAAAGATTATTACCGGGCCGGCCTATATGGTGTTGGAAGATTTTCCGATCTACTTTCCGATGATTCCTTTCGGATATTTTCCCAATTCAACTACCTATACCTCCGGAATATTGATTCCAACATACGGAGAAGAGCAATCGCGTGGGTTCTTTCTGCGCGAAGGAGGTTATTACTGGGCCGCCAACGACCATTTTGATTTGGCTGTGCGGGGTGATATTTATTCGAAAGGCTCGTGGGCAACCAAACTTCATACAAATTACAGGGTAAGATACAAATTCAACGGAAGCTTTGATTTTAGTTACAACCTTAACAAATACTCCGAAGAACCGCTGCCTGATGCAAAAACGACCAAAGGATTCAGCGTTACCTGGTCGCACGCGCAAGACGCAAAGGCCAATCCTAACCGTACTTTTTCGGCCAATGTCAATTTGTCCACCAGCTCTTTCGATAAGGAAAATTCCTATGTAAACAACCGGCAATCGATACAAAACTATCTGCAAACACAGAAATCTTCGAGTATTTCCTATTCAAAAAAATTTGAAAATACCCCATTCAATATGTCGCTCAATTTAAGGCATTCGCAAAACTCGCGCGATACCACTATTTCGCTGAGTTTACCCGAGATGACCTTAAACATGGCCAAAATCAACCCTTTTAAACTAAAAAACAGGATTGGGCCAGTGCGATGGTACGAAAAGATTAGCTTTAGCTATTCCGGAAATATGAAGAATTCGATCACTGCCAAAGAAAAAGACCTGTTGAAAAAATCGTTGGTCAGGGACTGGCAAAATGGTATTAGGCATTCTATTCCTATTTCACTGCCTTCGTTCAACCTGCTTAAATACATTAATTTAAGTCCCAGTTTTAGTTATTCCGAACGCTGGTACACGAGTTATATAAACAAAAGGTACGACGAAAACTTTACCGGTACAATTGCCGGCCAGCCCGAACATGTTGTGGTGGATACGATTTATTCTTTCCGAAGAAACTACGAGTATTCCTATAGTTTAAGTTCATCAACCAATATCTATGGAAATTTTATCATGCGAAATCCCAACTCCCGGATCAAGCAAATAAGGCATAAAATAACTCCATCGGTAAGTTTTAGCTATACTCCCGATTTTGGACAGAAGAAATTCAGATTTTGGGATTCCTATATCGACGGTGACGGAAGAGAGCAGTTCTATTCGCATTTTGAAAGAGGTGTTTTTGGATATACCGGTCGTGGTGAAAGTGGTGCAATTTCGTTTAGTTTAAGCAACAATCTTGAAGCTAAAGTACTGGAAGTTAATGACAGTATTGCGGAGAAAGATGAAAAACCAAAATTCAAGAAAGTAAAGATCATCGATAATCTGGGGTTCAATACGTCGTACAACATGATTGCAGATTCGTTTAAACTGAGTCCGATAAATATTTCGGCCCGCACCACCATTAAAGGTATCAGTGTAAATATGGGCGGAAATTTGAATCCTTACATGGTTGATGAAAAGGGAAATATGTACGACGAATATGTGTGGAATCATCAAAAAGGCTTAAACAAATTGGGACGATTGACCAATGCCAACTTATCATTCGGGATGAATTTTGAATCGAAGAAGGACAAGAAAAAGGAGCAGGAAGGAGATAAAAATAAGCCTGAAGAAGAGGAAGAAACACCCGTTGGGAAAAATGAGATTCAGTATGCCGAATTCAATATCCCGTGGAGTTTCAGGTTCGACTATTCGTTTTATTACAACAATTCTTACCGGCCCGATGCCAACGGCAAAATAAAAGGGACTATTAATCAGAGCTTAAACCTTGGAGGAAGGTTAAGCCTGACGAATAAATGGAATATGGATATGACTACAAACTTCGATATTCAGGCCATGAAATTCTCATTTACAACGGTGAATATCAGCCGAACCCTGCATTGCTGGAGTATGTCGTTTAGCTTTGTTCCATTTGGCGACCGGAAAAGCTACAGCTTCAATCTTTCCGCCAGCTCGTCAATGCTTCAGGATTTGAAGATTAGTAAGCAAAGTTCGTGGCGCGATAACTAAAATTTGGATTTGAACATACCATCCCGTTTAAAGCTCCCTTTCTAATTAGGATTCCATTTTCGCGCAAAGAAATTGATTGCCATTTGGTTTAATTTTCAGGTAAACAGGTTATTACAAATTCACTAAAATTATAATTCAGGCATTTGTAATTCAAGCATCGACTGAAAAAGATGAGTGCTTAAATTCAATTTTCTGAATTGATTTAAATGAAATTAAAATGTTTTAAATACCTTTATGCTGTACATTTAGAGGTGATTTTACCTGATAATCTATAATCTGAAAAATAAACGGGCAATTTATGGATTTTCAAAAGAAGATACTGGTCATTGAAGATGATGAAAGACTGGGACTGACTATTCAGAATATTTTGATGGTTCATAAATATGATGTTTGCTACACAAACAATGGAGCTTCCGGAATTCAAAAAGCTTTTGAATACAATCCGGACCTGATTCTTTGCGACATCAATATGGACACAATTGATGGGTATCAGGTTTATAAAGTTCTGGAAGAAAGTTCAATCCTAAACAGAATACCATTTATCTTCCTGACCGGAAGTTCGGAATTGGAAGATATCAGATACGGAATGTCGCTTGGTGCTGATGATTACCTGGTCAAACCGTTTGTAAATGATGATTTACTTCGCTCTATAGAAAAAAGGCTGGAAAAATTCCGGACGATCAGAGAAGAAGCCCGACATGGATTCAATCAGTTGTTTGAAATCTCTCCCGTCGGAATATTCCTGTTTGACGACAGCAAAATATTTAAAGCCAACAAAGCCTTCATCAAC
>Ga0172367_10006742_pt1 | contig 13382 bp, 10 predicted proteins | sample Lak10m_FD_114542 | JGI IMG/M metagenome (GOLD analysis project Ga0172367, IMG submission 114542) | Freshwater microbial communities from Kabuno Bay, South-Kivu, Congo - kab_022012_10m | ecosystem: Environmental > Aquatic > Freshwater > Lake | place: Democratic Republic of the Congo: South-Kivu...
TGGCGGAGCAAGAATAGTGGACAAATTCAGCAAGAATGGGGCAGCGCCAAACAGCTGCGAGAAGGACGGACACACCAGCTTAAACTAGACTGTTTTCTGTCTTGACTGAGGGGTCCACTATACTCCGGCATACCGTCACGCTGCGTCAAAAATGTCGCGCAGCATACCGATAGATTCAGATTATGAACACGGATGCTTAGCATGGTTAATGCCCATCAGGTGCTTGCGTGTCCAGCGGGCACACCATATTTTTTACTTCTTGTGGGGTGATATGCAGCACTGCGGCGATATCAAGATAGTCATCGGGCAAGGCCGCGTCGTCCCAGCCGTTGGCGGAATGGCGCGCCAAATTGATGGCCAGACTGACAATGTGCTCGCGCTGCTGATACTGGCTCACATCGTTCATCAACGAGAGCAGCAGCTTGGGTAGCCCCCAGCGCACCGCCAATTCTTTTTGCAGCTCGACCAGACTAAATCCCAGCACCTGTTGCTGTACATGCGCACTGCGCAAACTCTTGTCCTGCTGTTGCATGGCTTTAATCTTGAGCATGTCCTGCGGCGCGAAATTCCACATCAATATCTCGGCAATGTCGTGCAGCAAAGCGGCGATGTGCACTTCTTGGTAATGCATATCGTGCAGCAAGGCCGCCCAATCCATGGCGTATTGCGAAGCTCTGTGACTGCGATGCACCACGCGCAGCAACGGTGGCAACGCCGCGACATGGGCTTTGAGCACATCCTCTACCAGCAAATGAGTAGGCAGATTGCGGTAGAACGATGCCAAACCCAGCATCAACAAGGCTTGTTCGATTTGCACCACCTCGGTGGTCTGGGCGCGATGCTTGTGATCCTGTAAAAAACGCAACAATCTAACCGTCATCATCGGATCACGGGTAATCACCGCCGCTACTGCCGCCACCGTCATCTTGTCTTCATCCTGTTGCAGCGCAGCCAAATCGCGCGCGGTCTGCTTGAGCACCGGCAACTCTGCCTTACCCAATTGATCCAGCCAATAGTTGAGTCCTTGTTCCGCAGTCATAGTGCCATCCTCCCGGCATCGTTCAGCCCTTTATCGGCAGACTTTAGAGAATCTTTAATACGCCGCATTTTCATCAAACCACCTCGGGCGTTGCAGCACGGCAATGTTTACGCGCGGCGATAACGGCCTGTGCTTCACTGTGCAAACGGGCTTGGGAAGCCGCAGCGACCTTGCGCTCGGCCTGAATGCGCAGTGCCGCCATATGCGCAGCACGCTTACCGATGGCCTGACGCTCACGCGCCGCACTGTCCATCTTGTCGCGCAGCGTTGCCACCGCCACTTCAGCACTGCGCAACTGCTCTTGTTGCTGGGCCAAGGCGAGTGCCTGTTGTTGTGCCTTTTCCTTGGCCAGTTCTAACGCGCGCAACTCAGTCGCGGCGCGCTCTGCGCTGCTGCGCGCTGCGGCCTCGTTGTGTCGCGCACACGCTTCAGCCATCTCATTGGCACTCACCTCTTGCTCGATACGCAAGTTATCCGCTTCGATGGCGCGCAGCTCGGCCGCCATGCGCGCCTCTATCAAAGCGATCGCGCGCGCTTCCCCGTTCATCCGCTCCTCGCTTAACTTGCTGGCAGCCTGCTGCACTTCGACCAGACGCTGGGTCTGTTGCGCAGCTTGCTGTTCAGCCATTTCACGCTGCTGTGCAGCGAGCGTCAGCTCTTGTTCCAAATGCAATTTTTCCGCAGCTGCATATTGTGCCAACTGCTCGGCAGCCAAACGTTGTTGAGCTTGTTGCAAAGCTTGTTGCAGCATGGCCGCACTGGCCGATTGAGCTTCTAGTGTGTGACGCTCTAACGTCAGCTGTTCGTTTAGCTGCGCGGCGCGTTGCTGTTCCAGCAGCTGTTTTTGCTCGTTGCTCATACGTGTTTGGGTGTCGAGTTGAGCGGCTTGAGTGGCGGCTGCACAGCGTTGCTGTTCACTCACTTGCAAGGCTTCGGCGGCGGCTAGTGCTTGCAACTCGGCGGCTTGACGTTGCTCAGCCCAATGCGCGGCTTGACGCTCAGCGCTGACGCGCTGCAATGCACACTGCTCAGCCTGTTGATCGGCTGCAATGCGTGTCGCGATCTCCTCGCGCGCCAATGCTTCGGCATGCACTCTGGCTGCGGCGGCCGCAACAGCGGCCTGCTCTGCATTGAGATTGGCCGCCACCAAGGCCATGGCTTGCTGTTGTTTAGTTTGCTGCTCAAGCAAAGTCGCGGCGAGTTCACTATCTGCGCAGCGCCGCTGCTCGGCCAAGACGCGGGCGGCTTCTTCCAACGCGCTCTTTTGCTGTGCCGCTTGTGTCGCACTGCTCTCCGCCGCAACACGCTCGGCAACTTTATCCAGTGCGCTTTGCTCGGCCAGCACGCGCTCTTTAAGGGCATGTGCCTGCTGCGTCTCTAAGCTCACCTGCTGCATCGCCAAATCGCGCAAGCGCGTCTCCAACTTGAGTTTATCGGCGGCCTGTTCCAGTTGCGCTTGCTCGGCACTGCTGCGTTCGCTGGCACAACGCTGCGTGGCAAGCTGCATCTCATCTAACGCTTGTTGCACATCGCGCAGCTGTCCGGCGACCTGCGCGCGTGCCGACTGATCGGCCTGCTGCTGTTGCGCAAGCTGCTCGGCCAAGTCACGCTCAGCGGTGGCACGCGCTTCCGCTGCCAAGTGCGCTTGCTGCTCTTGCTGCAAGCGCACTTGCAGTGCCTCTTGCGCAACACGCTCTGCTGCCAGACGCGCTTGTACGGCCTGTTGCAGTTGCGCCTCATGCTGTGCGCTGCGTTGCAGCTCTTCGCTCAGTTTGCGCTCTAGCGCAAGACGGGTATGCGTGGTGGCGACGAGGGCTGCGTCTTCTTTGCTCTTGGTTTCAATCAGCATGGTCAGCTCGACCTCAGCCTGTGACTTAGCCAGCGCCACAGCACGCGCACGCGCATGCGCATCGGCACGGGCACGCGCCTGAGCGGCAAGCTCGGCCTGATTCTCGGCATCAAAACGCGCGCGTGCCTCTTGGATAGCCCAAGCCTCGGCGCTATGCGCTTCATTCTCATCTTTGACCAATCTAATCTTGGCGGGTGTGGACATGACGACTCCTTGCGTGTGCGATTCCAGCGGACTGGGACAGATGCAAGATAGCAAGCCGAGAGGCAAGTTAAGGGCTAAACACAAGGGGAAAACACAGGCAATTCTCAGCCGCAAGGCCTTACTATTTATGGGGTTTCGACACGCGAAGGAGACGCGCAATGAAAAAAAGATGCTCATTGCTGAGCATCTTTTTGGATTGGCGTCCCCAACGAGATTCGAACTCGTGTTACCGCCGTGAAAGGGCGATGTCCTAGGCCTCTAGACGATGGGGACTGCGATTACTGCAAAACGGCTAAATAAAAAAAGATGCTTAACAGCCAGCATCCTTTTGTTTTGTGTGGCGTCCCCAACGAGATTCGAACTCGTGTTACCGCCGTGAAAGGGCGATGTCCTAGGCCTCTAGACGATGGGGACTTTGTTTACTCATTCTTTTAAGCCAAAAAGCGAGCTCTTTGGTGGAGATAAGCGGAGTCGAACCGCTGACCTCTTGCATGCCATGCAAGCGCTCTACCAGCTGAGCTATACCCCCTCAGACCTCGAAAGAGCGCGCATTATAGTGATGCCCCCCTACCTTGTAAAGAAAGTTTTCAACTTTTTACAAGTAACGCTGCAAGCGTTGCAGCACCACGTCTTTAGGGAACAACGCGAGCACCGCATCGACCGATGGCGTGTGCGTTTGACCGACCAATATCACGCGTAACGGCATCGCCAATTTCGGCATTTTGAGATTATGTTTCGCCAACACTTCTTTGATGGTTGCGGCGATGGCAGGCGCTTCCCATGCCACGCTGGCGAAGCGTTCTGCGAGCTCATGCAAAGCGGGCAAGACTTCTGCGCTGAGGTGCGTGGACAACAATTCAGCATCCGCTTGCACTTCGCTATAGAACACTGCCGCCTCGTTCGCCAACTCTACTAGGGTCGCCGTGCGGCCTTTGTACAACTCGATCACCGCTGTCAGCGCCGGTGTCTCGCTCACGTTGATGCCGCGCTGTTTGAGATTTTTTTCCACCCATGCAGCGAGACGGGTGTTGTCCGCTTGCTTGATGTAGTGCTGATTCACCCAGCGCAATTTTTCCAGATTGAATTGCGCGGCGGATTTGCTGATGTGATCGAGATCGAACCACGCCACCAGCTGCGCGACCGAGAACAATTCGTCATCGCCATGCGACCAGCCCAAGCGCGCCAAATAATTGATGAGTGCTTCGGGCAGAAAACCGTCTTGCTCATATTGCATCACGCTCACCGCACCGTGACGTTTGGACAGACGCTCGCCGTCACCGCCCAATATCATCGGCACATGCGCATAGCTGGGCAGCGTCGCCCCCAAGGCTTTGAGGATATTGATCTGGCGCGGCGTGTTGTTGACGTGATCGTCGCCACGTATCACCTGCGTGATGCCCATATCAAAATCGTCGATGACCACGCAGAAGTTATAGGTCGGTGTACCGTCCTGACGCGCGATGATCAGGTCGTCCAGTTCGCTGTTCTCGAACACGATGCGCCCCTTGACCATATCGTCCCAAGCGGCCACGCCATGCGTGGGGTTCTTGAAACGCACCACTGGTTTCACATTCTGCGGAGGAGTCGGCAACACCTTGCCCTGCTCGGGTCGCCATGTGCCGTCGTAGCGCGGCTTCTCACCCTTGGCACGCTGTGCCTCACGCATCGCTTCCAATTCAGCGGGTGTGGTGTAGCAGTAATAAGCTTTACCTTCGTTCAACATCTGCTGCAAAACTTCCTTGTACCTGTCCATGCGCTGCATCTGGTAGAACGGGCCTTCGTCGTAACCGAGATTCAACCACGCCATACCATCGAGGATGGCCTGCACCGACTCCTGCGAGGAACGCTCCAGATCGGTGTCTTCGATGCGCAGGATGAAAGTGCCGCCGAACTTACGGGCATACGCCCAAGAGAACAGCGCGGTGCGCGCGCCACCGATATGTAGATAGCCGGTGGGACTGGGTGCGAAACGGGTACGTGTGGTCATATTGGTAAGGGGTAAGTGGTGAAGCCCGCCAGGGGCTTGTCCGTGGCTGTAAGAGGTAAAGCCTCCCAACAACCACGCCAAAATCAAGGCGCGCATTTTACGGACTTTGACTATGCGGCACAAAGAATAAAAATCTGAGCTGTAAAATTTACGTGCCGCAAAAATAATTCCGTTACCCTCTTGCGTTTTATTTTCGGCTAACTATAATGCGCGCCTCTCGGGTGATTAGCTCAGCTGGTAGAGCACCGCCCTTACAAGGCGATTGTCGGCGGTTCGATCCCGTCATCACCCACCAATACAAAACCTCGCTCACGCGAGGTTTTTTATTTTCTCCCGCTATTTTTCCAATTCGCGCTGTTTGATTAACGCGTAGATCACCGGTATCACCAGCAACGTCAGCACTGCCGAGGACAGCATGCCGCCCACCATGGGCGCGGCGATGCGGCGCATCACTTCCGAGCCGGTGCCGCTACTCCACAATATCGGCAACAGCCCGGCCATGATGGCCACTACCGTCATCATCTTGGGCCGCACCCGCTCCACTGCGCCGTGCATGATGGCGTCGTACAAATCTTCGCGGCTCGGCATGCCGGGCCGCGCAACGTTTGCTCCTTCCCCTTGAGCGTGTGTTGTTGGGGCTTCAGCCCCGTACAACCACGGCCTACCCCTTGCGGGTACAAGGGGAAGGTTAGGATGGGCTTGTGCTTTTCCGTCTTTCACATTTGTCCCCTCCCCTTCAAGGGGAGGGTTAGGGTGGGGATGGGTCACGCACTGCGCCAACTTGTCCTGCCATGCCTTCTCCAGATAGATCAGCATCACCACGCCGGTCTCCGCCGCAACGCCGGCCAGCGCGATGAAGCCCACCGCCACTGCGACGCTCAGGTTGTAGTCGAGCAGCCACAGCAGCCACACGCCGCCAACCAAGGCAAACGGCACCGACAGCATCACCACCAACGATTCCGTGACGCGTTTGAAATTCAGATACAGCAACAGGAAGATGATCAGCAAGGTAATGGGAATCACGATCTTCATCTTGGCTGTCGCGCGTTCCATATACTCGAACTGTCCGCTCCAGGTGGCGTAATAGCCCGGGGGGAATTTCACTTCTGCCGCGACTGCCTTGCGCGCTTCCGCTACATAAGAGCCGATGTCGCGCTCGCGGATGTCCACGTAGATGTAGGCGGAGAGCAAGGCGTTTTCGGTGCGGATCGCCGGCGCGCCCTTGCTCAGACTGACCTTGGCCAGTTGGCCCAGCGGCAGCATCGCCCCATCCGGCGTGCTGACCAGCACCTCGCGCGCGATCTGCTCCGGCGTGCTGCGCATGTCGCGCGGATAACGCACGTTGACCCCGTAGCGCTCCAGCCCTTCAACTGTGGTAGTGACGTTCTCGCCGCCGAGTGCTACGGCGATCACATCCTGCACTTCACCGACCGTCAGGCCATAACGCGCCAACGCTGAACGATCCGGCTCGATGTTCAGGTAGTAACCTCCAGTGATGCGTTCGGCATAGGCGCTGCTGGTGCCGGGCACTTTACGCACCACGGCTTCGATCTGTTTGGCCAGCACCTCCATCTCCGCCAAGTCCCTGCCGAACACTTTGATGCCTATCGGGGTGCGTATGCCGGTGGCGAGCATGTCGATGCGCGCCTTGATCGGCATGGTCCACGAGTTCGCCACACCGGGGAATTGCAAAGCCTTGTCCATCTCGGCGATCAGCTTGTCGGTATCCATGCCGGCCCGCCATTGCGCCTGCGGCTTGAGGTTGATGACGGTCTCGAACATCTCCAACGGTGCAGGATCGGTGGCACTCTGCGCGCGTCCGGCTTTGCCATACACCGATGCGACCTCGGGAAAACTCTTGATGATCTTATTCTGCGTCTGCAACAACTCGGCGGCCTTGGTCACCGACATGCCGGGCAAGGAAGCCGGCATATACAACAGCGTGCCTTCGTTGAGCGTCGGCATGAATTCGCTGCCCAACTTCAACGCGGGATAGATGCTCAACAACATCACCGCAACAACAATGGCGAGTGTGGTTTTTTTGTTGCGTAACACCCATGTGATGAGGGGACGGTAGCCCGCGATCAGCCAACGGTTAAGCGGATTCTCGGCCTCCGCTCTGATCTTGCCGCGTATGAACAACAGCATCAGCACTGGCACGAGCGTCACCGACAACAAGGCCGCCCCCGCCATGGCGAAGGTCTTGGTAAAGGCGAGCGGCGCGAACAACCTGCCCTCCTGCGCTTCCAGCGTGAACACCGGCAGGAACGACACCGTGATGATGAGCAGCGAGAAGAACAACGCAGGGCCGACTTCTTTACAGGCATCAATCAAGGCGCGAATGCGCGCGACGTCCGTCCCTTCCCCTTGAGCGTGTGTTGTTGGGGCTTCAGCCCCGTACAACCACGGCCTACCCCTTGCGGGTACAAGGGGTAGGTTAGGATGGGGGTGGGTCAAGTCGAGGATGCCTCCCACGTTTGTCCCTTCCCCTTCAAGGGGAAGGTTAGGATGGGGATGGGTTTTCCCAGTGTCTCCCCCCCCATCCCCCCCCCAGCCCTCCCCTTGAAGGGGAGGGAGTGTTGTTCTTGCAGAATGCTCAAGCCGTTCCAGATGCTTATGCGCGTTCTCTATCATCACGATGGCCGCGTCCACCATCGCGCCGATGGCAATCGCAATCCCGCCTAGGCTCATGATGTTGGCGTTCAAGCCCAGCATGCGCATGGCGATAAAGGCCATCAGCACGCCGATAGGCAGCATGACGATGGCCACCAGCGCACTGCGCGCATGCATCAGGAACAGCATGCACACCAACGCGACGATGACACCTTCTTCAAGCAACGTCTTCTTCAGCGTGGCGATGGCGCGCTGTATCAACTCGGAGCGGTCATACACCGCTTTGATGCTCACCCCCTCGGGCAAGCCGGGCGTGATCTCGGCAATTTTGTCCTTGATGTTCCATATCACTTCCAACGCATTCTGACCGTAGCGCGCCATGGCGATGCCAGATACCACTTCACCCTCGCCATCGAGGTCGGCGATACCGCGTCGTTCATCGGGCCCGAGCTGCACGCGCGCGATGTCGCGCAACAACACTGGCGTGCCGCGCTCGGTTTTCACCACCAGATTTTCAATGTCGCTGACACCACGCAAATAGCCTTTGCTGCGCACCATATACTCGGTCTCGGCCATCTCCACCACGCGCCCGCCGACATCGCGGTTGCTGTCGCGCAGCACCTGCGCCACTTTGCTGAGCGCAATACCGTAGGCGCGCAGCCGTACCGGATCGACCGTCACCTGATATTGCTGCACGAAACCGCCGATGGAAGCGACTTCGGCCACGCCATGCGCCTTGGTGAGTTGGTAGCGCAGATACCAGTCCTGCATGCTGCGCAGTTGGGCGAGATTATGTTGCTCGCTCAACACTGCGTATTGATAGACCCAGCCCACGCCCGTCGCATCGGGTCCTAGTTGTGGCGCAACATTTTTCGGCAGCCGCCCCGCGATGCTGTTGAGATATTCCAACACCCGCGAGCGCGCCCAATAAATATCCGTGCCATCCTCGAAGATCACATAGACAAAGGACGCGCCGAAGAAGGAAAAGCCCCGCACCACCTTGGATTTCGGCACCGACAACATCGCCGTGGTGAGCGGATAAGTGACCTGATCTTCCACCACTTGCGGGGCCTGCCCCGAGTATTCGGTATAGACGATGACCTGCACATCGGACAGATCAGGCAGCGCGTCCAGCGGCGTCTTGACCAGCGCATAGATGCCCGCCAGCGTGATAAACAAAGTCGCGAGCAACACCAGAAAACGATTGCGCGCCGACCAGTCGATGATTGTGTTTAGCATAGTGTTACTCCGTTCACTTCTTGACCCATCCCCACCCTAACCCTCCCCTTGAAGGGGAGGGGACAAACATGGAAAGTACCCTTCCCCCTGAAGGGGAAGGAGCTAATTTCCCTCCCCTTGAGCGTGTGTTGTTGGGGCTTCAGCCCCGTACAACTACGGCCTACCCCTTGCGGGTACAAGGGGAGGGCTAGGGTGGGCTTGTGGTTTTTCGTTTTTCACGTTTGTCCCTTCCCCTTCAAGGGGAAGGTTAGGATGGGCTTGTGGTTTCTCGTTTTTCACATTTGTCCCCTCCCCTTCAAGGGGAGGGTTAGGGTGGGGATGGGGGTGACTTTCCAGTGCACTCCAAATTACTGCCAACACCCCATCCAACTCATTCAGTACTTGGTTGTTCCAGAACCGCAACACCCTAAAACCTGCCGAAACCAAAGCTGCATCTCGTTCCGCATCCTTGCTGGAATTCGCATGTTGCCCACCATCAATTTCAATCACCAGCATGGCATCCATGCACACAAAATCCAGGATGAAGTTGCCATACGGATGTTGGCGACGGAATTTATGCGTGTCCATTTGTTTGCCACGCAACCTGTGCCACAAAGTGCGCTCGGCGTCTGTCATATTGCGGCGCAAGTCGCGCTGCAATTGTTGCTCTAACACGAAAGAATTGGTTTGGCCTTTCATTGTTTGCCTTTCATGATGTAACCCCATCCCCATCCTAACCTTCCCCTTGAAGGGGAAGGGACGTAGGTGAAAATCATCTTATCGACCCCATCGCAGCACTCCCCTTCAAGGGGAGGGTGCGGATTTTGGTGATGATCCATTCGTCCGGCTTGCGCTCGACCAATTCGAAGCTGATCGCGCTGCCCGGTTTGATGCCTGTCGTCAGCGCGGGATTGGCCAGCACGAAATCCATGGTCATGCCCGGCCAATCCAGTGACGGGATGGCTTCGTGGGTGATGCTCACCGTGCCGTCGGCGTTGAGGGCCTCCAATATGCCGCGCGCTTGATGCCCGATCACTTTACTAGGGCGGTGCTCATGCGGATCGGGTTGCGGCACGGCGGCAGTCTGCGCAGCGGCGGGCGTGGCTGCCTCGGCCGTAGCAGTCATGCCTGCCAGCACCGCCTTGAGATTGCTCTCCGCGTCGATCAGGAAATTGGCCGAGGTCACGACCTGCTCGCCCTCTTTGACACCTGCCAGCACTTGCACATAACCGTCACCACGCAATCCCAACGTAACGCTGCGTGGCGCAAAGCGCCCTTCCGCCAGACGCACCAGCACGACCTGCCGCGTGCCGCTGTCGATCACCGCCGTATCAGGCACGCTCAGCACCTTGCCGCGCGCCGCTGCACTCAATTGCGCATGCGCATACATGGCGGGCTTCAGCAGTGCCTCGGTGTTGGCGATTGCGATACGCACTGACACGCTGCGCGTCGCGCTATTCAACGTGGGGTAGACAAAATCCACCTTGCCGTCGAAATCACGACCGGGATACGCATCCACCTGCACCTTGGCGCGGGCACCGACTTTGACCGAGGCAATATCCTGTTCATTGACCTCGGCGATGACCCACACGGAAGACAGGTCGGCGATCTGGTACAGCGCTTCGCCGGGCATGAAACGCATCCCCGCTACCGCCTTCTTTTCCAGCACGACACCGCTAGCCGGTGAACGGAACATGACGCGTGCCTTGCCGCCAGACGAGTTGCCCGGCACATCGCTGATGTCCCAGTTGCTCAAACGGTCGCGGCTGGATTGCACCAGCCGGCTCATACCGGCCTGAGCCTCCGCATCCGCATCTTGCATCGCCATCTGCCCCTGCACCGCCAACTCGTGTTCGCGCTGCGCCGAGGCCAGATCGGGGCTGTACACCTCGAACAGCGGCTGGCCTTTGCTGACGCTTTGCCCGGTAGTATTCACATAGAGTTTTTCTACCCAGCCGGCGAACTTGGGCGCGATGGTATAGGTATGCCCCTCGTTGATTTCGATGCGTCCGGTCACGCGCAGACTGCTGTCCAATTCGCGCAGTGCGGCAGCCTCACTCCGCACGCCCAACTTCTGCACCTTGTCGATACTGATATTGAGTTGACCCGCAACTTCTTCAGACCCCGCATAGACCGCCACATAATCCATCCCCATCGCATCTTTCTTGGGTACTGGCGAAGTGTCCGGCAAGCCCATGGGATTGCGGTAGTAGAGCACCTTGCGCTCAGCCGGGACCTCGCTAGCGCCGGGCTGCACCGCGACATTGGCATGACTGCCCAGCCAATATGCGCCCCCCGCCACCAAACCCAGAGCGATAAGGCCCAGCGCGCTTATGCTTGACTTGTTCATAGTGCATCTCCCAATAGTTTTTCTATGTCTATCCAGCGCAAACGCATGTCGATCTGCGCTTGCAGCTGCTGCTGTTTGGCTTTGAGTATCTGTTTTTGCGCGTCGATGAGCGTGGCGAATTCCACGCTGCCGGTCTCATATCCAGCCAGCCCGGCGCGATAAGTGAGTTCTGCTTGCGGCAACAGACGGGTGGTGATGAGTGCTGCGCTCTGACGTGCCGCATCGAACGCGCCCAAGTATTCGGATAACTCGGCTTGAGTCTGGTCGAGCAAAGCTTGCTTGCGTGTGGTACTGGCGGACAGCAGCGCTTCCGCTTCGCGTTCTTGTGCTCGGCGCGCGGATTGCTGCAAAGGGATGTTGAACTCCACCATCATGTCCCATTGCCTGACCGTGCTGCCCATCTGCGTCGGCGCGACGCCCAGCGTGAAGCCCGGATAGCGATTGTTGTAAGCCAGCGCGCGGCTCTTCTCGGCAGTGAGGATGCCGGCCTCGGCGATGCGCAGTTGCGGATTCTGCGTACGCAGACGCTCCAACAACGTTGCCTCATCCAACTGCGCTGCGTTGGGCAGTTGCGGCAGTGCTGCGGGATCGGCCAAGGGTGCATTCACCGGACGCGACAGCAAAGCGTTGAGACGTGCCTGGCTATGATGTCCTTCACTTTGCAAAGCGATCAGCTCAGCGCGTAATTGGGTCTTCTCCACCTGCACGCGGATCACCTCCTGCTGCGTGCCCAGACCATTTGCATAACGTGTTTGCGCGATGACCTCCAGCCTCTCCAGAAGCACCAGATTGTCTTGCGCCAGACGTGCGCTGGCAGTCGAAAAATAATGCATGACATAGCTCGTTTTGATACGACTGGCCAGCTCGGACCCACTCGCCGCGACGCGCCCTTCGGCCTGCTCCGCCTGCGCGCCGGCGACTTCGCGTTGCAGATCGCGCTTGCCGAACCACGGCACGCTTTGCATCAGCAGATAGCGCGTCCCGCCGCCGCTCTGCCCCGGCAATAAAGTGGGCGAGCGCGTCCCCTGTCGGGTGACATCCATCAATTCGGTGCGCAACACCGGGTCGGGTAAGGCATCGGCTGATGCGCCGCGTTGCTGCGCAGCCTCAGCCTCATAGCGGTTCGCCGCCAACTCGGGATTGTGCTCACGCGCATAATCGAGCAAGCCTGCCAGGTCACTACCCAAAGGCGCTGCGGCGTGTGCCGGTACGCAGCCCAGCAAGGTGATAAATAAAAGTACTGATCTCATATTCCGTATCCATACGCATGCGATTACCACAAGACAGTCTCAAAGACTGCACGGCAGACAGAACGAAATCAGACTATGAAAACAACAGACGGACTCGTCCCGTATCAAACGAGCGCGAGCGGAGGTGGCAACAGTGGAGCGGAAGTGAAGGAGTGGAAAGCGACCAGATAAGGTGTGACGACACTCAACGTGGCTGGCAGCGCAGCCATGTTGAGTGTGGGTACAGCAAGGTAGGCGGTGCAAGCCAGATGACACACGCCGCAATTGTTGCAAGCCGGTACATGCTCATCGCTGTCGCCAGACATCGCGTGCATATCGCTCATATCCATATCGTCCATGTCCGCCATCTGCATGGCTTCGTCCTGACAGTGCCCGGCAGGCATTTGCATGGTCACTGAAGCCGCTAGCGCGCTACCACTGAACAGCGGCAGCCAGATGGCGAACAAGACAGCGATGATTTTTTGGCTCAGGCGGGACATGCGCGCATCTTTGCCGAATTGTGGGGGCATGTCAAAGCGATTTTTAAGCGATGCTGTGGTCGCCCGGTCACCCAATCCAGCCCACCAGCCAACTCGATGCTAAGGGAACGTACCATGCAGGAAAACTGAAATTCGGGAATGTTTGGTTGCAAGACTTAATCCTAATTTCCCCACGAACGAAGTCATGTAGGCAGCATCAGCCGGCAAGTCATCCGTTCCTTTTTAGACAGGTTTGAGTATTCTAAAATGATCTCTGCTAGCCGATCATCACTGGGCGCGCTCAAACCCCAAGTGCAACATATTTAGGAGAGAATGTTGCATGAGTAAAATCTACACACAATTGAGTATTGAAGAGCGGACGATGATTCAGACGCAGTTATCGCTAGGGTTCAA
>Ga0172367_10006744_pt1 | contig 13375 bp, 4 predicted proteins | sample Lak10m_FD_114542 | JGI IMG/M metagenome (GOLD analysis project Ga0172367, IMG submission 114542) | Freshwater microbial communities from Kabuno Bay, South-Kivu, Congo - kab_022012_10m | ecosystem: Environmental > Aquatic > Freshwater > Lake | place: Democratic Republic of the Congo: South-Kivu...
GCTACTAATATTTATAAAAATGGAACATTATTTAGTTCTTCTCAGTGGATAACATCAAATTCAAATATTTATTATAATTTAGGTAATATTGGCATTGGAACAATTAGTCCATCAAATTTATTAAATATTTATGCTAGTAATAATACAACTGCTTTAAAATTATTTCAAACTTCATCAAATCAAAATGTAGCAGAATTTTATAATGTCATGAATTTAACACCTAATATATGGTTCAAATTTGATACTGATGGATTATCAACAAATAGTGGAACTGATACTGTAACAATAATTTCTTCAATAACTTCTTCTGATATATTTATTAGAGGTAATCAAGCTGCTAATTTTAATTCAAATGGTATTACTCTTGATACTATAAATATAAATAATAAATCATGGACAATTTCAATTTGGTTATATCAAAAAGCAAATAATAGATGTATTTGTCATTTTGGTAATACTAATAGTGCTTTTAATTTGACTAGAGTGGCAATCGATGCAAATAATAAATATTATATTGATGATTATAATAATAGAGCGACATCTATAGATGCATTTTCACAAGATATAAATAATTGGGCTCATTTGGTATTTATTTTTAATGCTGAAAATAAAGAAAGAATTATATATAGAAATGGTGTAAAATTAAATTTAACTGGAAATATTTATGCAACTCAACAAATGAGTGCTACAAATTATCGTTTTACAATAGGTTTATTGCAAAATGTTGGAGATTGGTATAATGGTTATATGGATGATTTCCGCATTTATACTGGAATTGTATTAAATCAAGACCAAATAAATGAAATTTATGCAGGTAATATTTACTATAATTTCCCTTCATTAACTATTAGTAAAAATTGTAATATTGGCATTGGAACTATTAGTCCTTCAAATTTATTACATATTCATTCAGGTAATAATAATAATTACAATGCTATACAAATTACTGATGCTACTACAGGTATAACATCTACATCAGGTTTTATTATTTCTAAAGAAGCTAATCAAGATGTTAAAATTATGAATTGTTTCTCAAATGGTAATATGATTTTTGGAACTTCAAATACAGAAGATTTAAGAATTTCAAGTAATGGAAATATTGGAATAGGATTAACAAATCCTAATTATAAACTTGATGTTAATGGTAATATTAATGCTACTGAATTATATAGAAATAATACTTCTTTAACAACAACATTAAATAATTACATAACAACAACAAATGCTAATTCTTTAAATGCAAGATTTTTTAACAATAATGGTAATAATCATGCAACATTAAATAATTTTAATAGTGTTACTCAATTTGGTTATAATTTTATTCAAGGTAATACTAATAGTCCAGGTGTTAATAGTGCTGCACAGTATTATTCGTGGGATATTGGTTTAGGTGCTGATTATGTATTTGGAACATATAGAGCTCAGTTTGCATTACCTCGCAATGTTACAAATCCTTATTTATGTGTTAGATACCAAGAAAATACAAGCTACGGAACATGGCAAAAATTAAGTTGTGCTTATGCTGATTCTGCAAAAAGTTTAACAGCAGGAAGTAAAACAATATCAGGTTCATTAAATATATCAGGAACAAATGTTTCAGTTTATTTTCAATCAGGAGTTGCAGCTTTAGGTTATGCATCAACTGCTGCTAATTTTTCTTCAACTGCTAGTGTTTCTGATTTAGTTTTACGTTCTGATACAAATAAAAATCTTTTATTACAATCTGGGACAGGCGCTGCTTCTATAAAAATAAATTCAGCTAATAATATTGAAATTATAGGAACTCTTACTGCTAATAATATAGTAAATTTTAATAACAATTTTAATATTGGAGGAATTTTTACATCTAGCAATATATCAGTTTTTAATAGTAATGTTGGTATAGGAAAAACGAATCCTAATTCAAATTATTTATTAGATGTTAATGGTAATATTAATGCTACTGAATTTTATAGAAGTAATACTTCTTTAACAACTTTATTAACAGCAAAACAAGACACATTAACATCTTCAACAAATCTTTTAGGTTCAGGTGCTAATATTACTGCTTTAAATTATAATAATATAACAACTAATAAACCTGATTTAACTGTTTATGCTTCTAATGCTTCATTAAGTAATTATTTAACTATAAATGATGCTTCAAATACATATATTAGTTCTAATGTTTTAAGTAATCAAGGTTTTGTTAATTCTAATTTCATTCAAAATTCTTTAAGTGCAGATTTTATTAAACCTGGAACATCAAATAAATTTATTGTTAATGATAGTTATAGTAATGATATAACATTTACAAAAAATGTTTATTCGTCAAATATATTAACATCAAATTTATTTGTAATAGATAATTATACAGTATTAAATACATCAGTATATCAAACAGAACAACTAGAAATAAATAATAATGCAACAGCGACAGCATTAAAAGTAGTACAAATATCATCAAATCAAAACGTAGCAGAATTTTATAATAAAATGGATTTAAATCCTAATTTATGGTGTAAATTTGATACAGGTGCATTATTAGTTAATAGTGGAACTGATGGAAATTTATCTTTTTCTGTTGTTGGATCAAATTATTCAAATGCTGATATTTTTGTTCGTGGAAATAATTCATTAAGTTTAACTCCAAATACAGCTATTTTTACTTCATTTTTTACAAATATGTCATCAAAATCATTTAGTGCATCATGTTGGATATATCCAAAAGTTGCCGGATTTAATGCTATTTTAGGTTTTGGTAATCAAACTACTGCATTAACTAGATTATGGATAATGTATTATAATAATACATACCAAGTTCTAGATAATAATACAACAGCTATAAGTTCATCTTTTCCAAATGAATTAAACACTTGGACACATATTGTTTTTATTTTTAATAATCAAACATTAGAACGTTCAGTTTATCGTAATGGAGTTAAATTAGTTTTAACAAATCCAATTGCAGGAGGACAATATACATTTGCTCAAAGATTTTCAATTGGAACAGCTAATGGAACAGGTAGTTATTTTAATGGAAATATTGATGATGTTCAAGTTTTTACAGATATTGTTTTAAATCAAAATCAAATATCAGAATTATATTTAGGTAATTCTTATTATAAATATCCAGCATTAATTATAAATAAAAATAGTAATATTGGTATTGGAAGTACAACTCCTAATTATACTCTTGATGTTAATGGGATTATTAATGCTACTGATATTTATAAAAATGGAACATTATTTAGCTCTTCTCAATGGACGACATCAAATTCAAATATTTATTATAATTTAGGTAATATTGGTATTGGAAAAACAAATCCTAATTATAAATTACATGTTTCAGCAAATAAAACAGTTGCTTCTACTGCATTTGCTATGAAAGTATCAGGTGGGGTATATGCTGATAGTGGAAATCATGGAACATTATTTGGATTAGGTTCTGAGGATGGTAGTTTCTCAAAATGTGCTATAGGACATGTAAGAACTGGAACATATGATCGAGGTGATATTGTATTTTTATCAAGAGCAACTGCTGATTCTGTTTCTTGTGATATGACAAATGAACTAATGAGAATAGTAAATTCAGGTTATGTTGGAATTGGAACAACATCTCCAACTAGTTTATTACATATTAAAGGAACTAATGCAAATTTAACTGTCATGTCTCAAGGATTAGCTGGTGCTACATCAACATTAAATTTATCAACATATGATAATGGTGCAAATTCACCAGGATGTAGTTTAGTTGCTATAGATGATGGTAATTTTAGTTCTAGTTTTAATATTAATATTAAAACAAGTGGTGCTATAACAAATGCGCAATTTACAGCATTTCAAATAAAAAATAGTAATGGTTATGTTGGTATTGGAACTACAAATGCAAGTGAAAGATTACAAGTTTATGGAAAAATTTTATTATCAGGAATTGGTGATGATAAATCAATTGTATTTAATGAAAATGGTTATAATTTAGCATATGTTGGTGGAAATGGTTCATATTCAACATCTGCAATTATAGGAGATTTAGTATTAAGAAGTAAAAGTAATTTACATTTATTATCAGGGACTGGAGTTTCTGCAATAAAAATAAATACAACTAATAATGTTGAAATAAATTCAATTATAACAGCAAATAATACAGCTAATTTCTATAGCAATATTGGAATTGGAGGAACTCTAACAGCTAGTAATATAGCTATTTTTAATAGTAATGTTAGTTTTACTAATATTGTAGGTATAGGAGGAACTCTAACAGCTAGCAATACATCAATATTTAATAGTAATGTTAGTTTTACTAATATTGTAGGTATAGGAGGAACTCTAACAGCTAGTAATACATCAATATTTAATAGCAATGTTAGTTTTACTAATATTGTAGGTATAGGAGGAACTCTAACAGCTAGTAATATAGCTATTTTTAATAGTAATATTGGAATTGGAACTACTAATCCAGATAGTAAAATACATATTCCTACACCAGATAATGTAGCTATAACAACAAATTTATTAAATTTTAAAAATACTTCTGATTATGGAATTTATGCAACATCAACAAGTATATCTGCCAAAGGTAATACACTTGATTTTAAAACAAAAGATTATAATGCAGGAACTATTACAAATAGAGACATATTAACACTTAGACCTGAAGGGAATATAGGTATAGGAACTACAAATCCTAATGTTAGCTATAAACTTGATGTTAATGGAATTATTAATGCGATAGATTTTTATAAAAATGGTGTTGCTTTTTCTGGTTCAGGTTCATCACAATGGACAACTATATCAACCTCAAATATTTATTATAATTTAGGTAATATTGGAATTGGAACTACTAACCCTTTATCATTATTAGATACAAATACAACAAATTATACAGGAGCTTTATTAACATTAGATGCTGGTGTAGCAAACGCTACAACTCAAATGCCAAGAGCAATTGGACAACCATTATTAAAATTAGGTAAAACGTCATTTTCTACTACAGCAGGTGATTATTATGGTATTGGTTTTGGATATGCTCCTGCATTAACAAATAAACAATGTTGTGAAATAGGATGTTTTATAACAGATAAAACAGGATATGAAAAAGGTGATTTAGTATTTTCAACAAGAAATGCAACTACAGATACTGTATCAACAGAAAGAATGAGAATTATAAGTAGTGGAAATATAGGTATTGGAACAACTACTCCATTAGCAAAATTTACTATTAGAAGTAATTATAGTGATGGTGCAAATGGTGGTTTATGTTTTGATGCAAGTGATGTAACTAATTTATATAATTTGAAAGTTTATTCATTCGTTCAAGCTGGTTCACAAGTAGGCTATAAATTTGAGGTAAATAATATAAGCTCATCTGTAAATGCCATGACATTTGGATATAGTGGTAATGTTGGAATCGGAACTACTAATCCAACAAATATCTTACAAGTTGGTAATGCTGGAAGATTAAAAATATCAAGCGGAACAACAGATTATTCATTATTAGGAACTATTGATACAGATGGAGCAACAAATACAAGAATTGTTTTAAGTGGTAATACAAGAACAGGTAATCTAGGTAATATTGAGTATGTATCAACATCTACTGGTTCACACATATTTTATACAACAAATAGCTCAAGTGAAAAAATGAGAATAACTAATTCTGGTAATGTTGGAATCGGAACTTCAGTTTCTCAATCAAAATTAACTTTATATAGTAGTACTCAAACTGATTCAAGATTAATATTATCAGGTACAGAATTTTATAGTGGTGCAACAACATCAACAGAAGGTATTGCATTTTTATGCGGTGTTAATCGTAGTGCTAATCGCCAATTATGGATTGGTCAAAGTGATAGTTTAGCAATAAATACAACAAATGCGGTTCTTCGTTTTTCAATTAATAATACAAAATCAAGTATAGATTGTATTGCAACAAATGGAACTACACGATTACCTTTTGATATTGGTGGAGGTGCAATATCTATTGGTTCAACGTCATTAACAACTTTAAATAAATGTTTAATTTTAAATACAGGTGTTAGTGATAATAAAAGTACTGTAGATACACTTAGTTTAGCATCATTGCCTGTTATTGCATCAGTTTTTGGAGGTGATAATTATTTTAATGGATATTGGGGTTGTGCTATTAATCTTAATGGAGGAGGTTTTGCAAATGGTAATGGAGGAGGTAATAATACACAATCTGTTGTTTCTGGATGGTCTGCTTTTACAGTTAATATGAGAACATCTACTTCAGCAACATCATTTGATAAAAGATTATTTACAATAATGCCAAGTGGAAAAACAGGAATAAATACAAGTGCTACACCAAATTGTGAATTAGTTGTTTATGGAGCAGTTAATATAACAGGTGATAATCCATACGCAGTTCCAAGTGGTTTTAATACAGGTAAAGGATGTTTAACTATAGGTGATAAATTTTTAAATTATGGTGGTAATACATCAACAAGTAGTTGGGGTAATATTGGGTTTTTAATGGAATGTCAAAATACAACTGAAATTGCAGTTCATGATGAGGGAGCACGAGTTGTATCAGTCATGTATTATAATAATAATGAACTTAATTTTGGCAGAGATATGGGTTGGGGTGTTTCTAAATGTATTTTTCAAGGTGGTTTTATAAGTTCTGCAGAATCAACAATAAATGGTAATTTAATTTGCACTGGAACAAATAAAGGATTATATTTTCAATCAAATGGTGGTAGTGGATTAGGATATGCATCAACTAATGGTGCATTTTCTACATCTGCTATTGCTGGCGATGTAGTTTTGCGAAGTGATACTAATAAATCTTTAATTTTACAATCAGGAACAACAGGTTCAGCTGCAATAAAAATAAATTCATCTAATAATGTTGAAATAAATAATAATGTTGGTATAGGAACAAATAGTATATCTACAATTAAGTTAAATGTAATTGGAAAAATAAATTCAGACTATTATTATCGCAATGGAGTTGAACAATTTATAGGGACAGAAATTCAAAACTGTAATTTATCAATTTCGCAAGGTTTTATAAATAGTAATATTCAAAATACACAATATATAAAAACCTTAAATAGTTTAGATTATAAGTTTTATAATAGCTCTTTAGTTTCATTAGCTCGTCCTAATCAACCAATATTTACAAACGGAACTTTAATAAATATTAATGATAATAATTATTATATTAAATTTTTAATTAATGGAACAATAACAATTCCTACAAATATGAATTGTGATTTATTATTTGTAGGTGCTGGTGGTAATGGTGGTTATAATTTAAATGGTGGTGGTGGTGGTGCTGGTGAAGTTATTTATTATCCTAATTATACAATAAATTCAGGTTCTTATAATATTCAGGTTGGGCAAAGTTCAACAAATTCTAATTTAAGAATTTCAAAGCTTTCATTAGGTGCAACAGATATAATAACAGCAAATGGTGGTGGTGATGGCGGATATTCAACATCATGGACAAATGAAAGAAGATATCCACCAAAGCCATATAATACGGTTTCAGCTGAAACAACAGTAACAATAAATGGTCAAAGCACATTTAAGACAATTTTAACATTAGATACAACTGGAATAACTTATGGCTCTGGTAATTATGAATGTTATTATTCTTCAAGGTTTTTTCAACCTTATTCCAATTCAGATGATAATGGTTATTTTGTTTTTGATCATAATATATCTACACGGTGGTTATCTAAAGATTTAACATATTATGGTGGAGAACCATTTATTTATACAACATCTAGAACACTTGATGGATCTTATACAGGCGATTATATAATTTTAAAATTGCCTGTTGCTATTGCTTTAACTTCTTATACAATTTGGGAAAATGATCCTAATTGTTCACCCAGTGAATTTAAGATTTATGGTAGTAATAATTTTTCATCATGGACTGTCCTTCAAACAATAGGAAATGCAACTTATACTAATGGTCAATATACTAATACAGAATTAAGTGGTAATACAACAACATATTTATATTATGCAATTGTTATTAATAAAATTACTTATACTGGCGAATACTGTGTAATAGCTGAATGGATATTATACGGTAAAGAACAAATATCATCATTAGTATTACCCCTTTCAGGTGGTTCAGGCGGTGGTGGTTATATAAATCAAAATGGAGCAATTGCTGGAACACCTTTTAACGCTACTTATTCAAAATTAAATCCAGGCACAAATGGAACAGCAATAGCAGGAGGAAATGGTGGTAGTGCTTTAAATACTGGTATTGGTTATACTGAAATAATAACAGGTTCTAATTTAGTTATTGGTAAAGGAGGAACAGGTTCAAGTTCAAATACTTCTGTAATAACTAAAACTAATTATGGAGATGGTGGAGATGGAAATGGTGGTATTGGATTTCAAGGAATAATTATTTTGAAATTTTCAGGCTCTAATATAACGCAATTTTTAGAATATACTAATTGGAATAAGCTATTTAATATTAATTTGGATAGTGGATTGAGCATTGATACTACTAATAATAATAAGATTTCAACGGTTTGGAGCAAAATAGGAAATTATATTTATAATAATAATATTGGAAATGTTGGTATAGGAACTAATAGTCCATCTAATTTATTACATATTCATGCTGATAATAGCAATAATTACAATGCTATACAAATTACCGATTCTACTACTGGTACAACTTCTAATTCAGGTTTTATAATTTCTAAAGAAGCTAATCAAGATGTACGAATAATGAATTGTTATTCAAATGCTAATATGATTTTTGGAACTTCTAATACTGAATGGATGCGCATTACTAGCAATGGTTCTGTTGGTATTGGTATTACTAATCCGACTGGTGCTAAAAATTTAACTGTTGCTGGTGAATTAAGATGTATTAATGATATTGCTGCATATTATTCTGATATGCGTCTTAAAAAAATAACTTCTAATATAACTAATGCTTTTAATATTATAAATAATATAAATTCTTTTAAATATAAAGCAAGTGATTTAGCAATAAATATTGGTTTAATTAAAGAAAAAGATAAAAATAAAGAATTTATCGGTGTTAGTGCTCAAGATGTTTATAAAGTATTACCAGAAATAGTTTCAATAGCTCCATTTGATTTAATTGAAGATGAACTTGGTAATGATATTTCAAAATCTGGTGAAAATTATTTGACATTAAAATATGATAAATTAACACCTATATTAATACAAGCTGTTAAAGAATTGAAAAAAGAAGTATTATTTAATAAAATTAATACATGCTATAATTATATTCCAAATATATATAAATTTTGTATATGTAATTCTAATATTATTAAAATAGATGATATTGATATATCAAAAATACTTAAAATAAATGATAAAATTAAAATAATTAGTAATGAAATAGAATTTGATTATATTATAGAAAAAATAATAGACAATACAAGTTTTGTTATTAATAAAACAATTAAAGATATAAATGTTTTTGTATATGGAAGTTATATAGAAAATATTCAAAATTTAGAAAACAGCTATTTATTAGAATTAATAAATAATACATCAGAAGAGATATATAAGAAAATTAATAATATCCAAAATAAAATAACAAAAGAAACAAATGAATTATATAAAATTATTCAAAATCAACAAATAATTATAAATGATTTATCAAACAGATTATCAATTTTAGAAAATAAATAAAAAATGATTTTTTAGAAGAATTTTTAATAAAATAATGGATAATATTTATGTAAATCGTCTTGTATTATATATGATAATAAATTATATAGAAAAAGGATTTAAGGGAAATCAAGAAGGAATATATATTTATGGAGATATTAGTTATACATCAGATAAAATATGTTATAAATTGAATGAATTTTTTAATATAAAAAACGAGGTTATTGAAGATAAATTATATCCATCAATATTTTATTATTTTTATAATGATATAACATTTGGTATTAATTTAAATGCAAATGATAAAATTCAAAATACTATTCATGTTTGGATAGCTGGCTAATAAAAACAATATCTATTTAGAAAAATAGATATGATTAAATTTATTTTGACTAGTATAGTTGTTTTTGTATTTGTTGTTATAAGTATATTAATTTTTATGTCAATAATGAACACTACTCAAATTGAAAAATTTGAACTAGAATCGCCAAAAATGCAATTAGTACAATATCCACCAGAAAAACCAGTTTCAATAAGCAATAGAACAAATTCAAGTTTTACTGGTTATTCAAAACAAACTTTTATATCAAAAAATAAAACATATACAATAGATTATTCTTCGTATTATTCAGATACTTATTTACCTGCACAGTTTTTTGATTATAATACAAATCCTGAAAAAGGCGGTGGACATTTTGGTTTATATTTATATAATACTTCAAATGGTAGTTATATAGGAAGAGATATTTTTCCTTTATTACCTTCAATTGATGCAAATAAAGGGGATTGGATATCAATTAATTTTCCAAATACTACAGTAATTAAGAGATACGGTTTTATTGCAAGAAAAAATGTAGAATCTAGAGCACCTGGAGCATGGAAATTATTTGGATACAATAAAGGTTCTACTAATTCGCCAATATTAATAGATGAACAAAAAGAAAGATTAACTAGTGATAATTATACAAATAATGATTATATTTATGTTAAAAATATTTTAACTAATAATAATTCATTTGATTCTTATGTATTTGTATTTATAAAAACAGTTAATAGTAGTTATTATCCAGAAAACGGTCATATGATAAATTTTACACAAATTTTATTATTTGGTAATAGTTAAAAAAATCATCAATATATTTAATAAGATTAGAAGATAATCTTTTAGCACCATTTGAAATAGTTTTAATAGTAGAATTAATTGTTTTATTAACTATCGAATTATTAATAATATATGTAGATGATGCCGCTATAAAATATGTTTGTGATATATTATTAATATCAATTAGAGAGCTTGTAGTTGTTATATTATCTATAGCAGTAGCATTCATCATTATTTGTTTATTATAAACAAATTATTTTTATATAAAAACTATTAAAAGAATAAGAAAAATAAATATGGATATTATGGCTTTTGACCCTTTGCTTATGTTTTCTGTTATTTTAATGCAAATTGGTGCAAAATATTTAGATTTGGAATTAACAGATTTTCAAAAGAAATTATTAAAAAATAATATAGTTCAAGGCATTATTTTATTTGGGATTATTTATTTACCAGTTAGAGATATATTAAAAACTAGTATTATAGTTTTTTTAATATATTTGATAGTACATGTATTATTAAATGAAAAGCATAAATATAATGTATTTTCAAAACAATGGCTACACGCTCAAGGAATTATTAAAAATTATATTGATATTAAAAAAAAATATTATGAGAATATATCAAAATTATAATTATTCCTAATAAAATAATCATCATTAATAAATAGAAATTTTCAAAAACACCATAAATAAATAAAGCAAATGTTAAAATTAAACTAAAAATAAGTAAATAGTTTATACGATTTGATAATAAATTATAACTACCTTTATTATATCTATTTACATAATTAGATTTTTCAATTGCTAATGTATGTGCATTATGATGTATTGTTTTATATTTAATAGTTTTTTTTTTAATAATTGGTGTTAAAGTATTAGTTGTTATTTGTGCATTATTTAAAATCATATTTTCTGTTATTTTTTTAAAAATTTTATTAAAATTTTCATTAAAATTTACATTATTTATATTATCATTATCTTTGACTTTCGTATTATCATTAAAATACAAATAGGTAATATAATTATTAGAATTTGGATTATAATAATCGGAAGTATCTGATTCAACTGTAAAAGCTTCAAAATTAAATGTAGTTCCTATAAAAACAATAATTAAAATAATTAATTCAATAGTTATAAAAAACCTTGTATATTTATTAATTCCAAAAAATAGTGTTATTATAATTGCTAAAATAATAAAAAATGTAAAGAACAAAGGTAATATTATATAAGGTATATTATTATTTAAAATTTTATAAAATATAAATAAAATATAAAACATTATTATACTTATAATAGATGTCAAAACATTATTATTAAAAATTAATAAAAATACTGAAATGCAAAGTATAACAACAAATAAAAATATAAAATAAATTTCAAAATATGTAATAAATAAATAATTATCATAATATTTATTATTTTTATATTCTAAGTCTTTATTTTTAATAACAATATCATCTCTTATAATATTTTCATTATTTTTATGTAAATAATTAACATTATGAATTATATTGTTATTTTTAACTTGTAAATTGTTATAATTGTAATTATTTAATTCTATATTATTTATACTTTTAGTAATTAAATTATTATTAATATTATAATATTTATTTTTTTCAAATAATTCAAATGATAATGGATTTATAATTCCATTAGATAATGAAAAATATTCATTAAAAAATTTAGGATTATTAATAAGATTATTATCATCATTATAGAGATTATTAGTGCTAATACATAAATAATCTAATTTTGAACCTGATGATAAATAAGTAAAATTATCAGGTGCATAATTTAAATCTGAAAAAATATTTTTAAAATTAGCTGAAATATCATTTATTTCTATTGTATTAACTATATTAAAAAATTTTAAATATAATCTTATTTTATCTAATATAGCTTTAGTTTCATTATCAAATGTATTATAATTATCTTTTTTATTTGATAAATTAGTTAAAAATCTTGAATTATAATTAATTATCATAATTGATTTTTTATTATCTGTTGCTAGAACAGATAATGATGATAATGAGTTCAAATTAATCATATAAATTTTATTAAGATTTGATGGAAAATTAAAAACAGTTGAAATAGCATTTATTTTTAAAATTTTACTATAATTATCCCAATATAAATTATCTTGAAATGTATTTATATTAAAATTTGTACTACCCTTATCAAAAATTGTTGAGAAATTATGTAATTTAAAATAGTATGTATATGAAGGTTCTAAATTTATAATAGATTTTAAGGCATTTTGTTCATCTAAAATAAAAGATACATTATTATTTATATGTTCTTTAGAATAATATTTAACATTTTTCATAAGTTTATTTGTTACAAATTTTTCACTATCTTGTTCAATATACATTGAAGCATTTATAATATTATTTGTATTAATATTAAAATTTATACTTTCAAGTAATTTACAATCATATATATTAGTTGGTGTATTATCAAAATAATATTTTAATTTATAATTAGTATTAGTATTATTATTATAACTAATTAATTCTGATTTTTTATAAAATATTAATAATTTAGAAAAATCAGTATCTGTTTCTAATAAAGGTTTAAAAAAATTAACTCCTAAATCAAAAGCATAATAATCACTATGTTTTATAGATTTATTATTATATAAAAC
>Ga0172367_10006746_pt1 | contig 13371 bp, 15 predicted proteins | sample Lak10m_FD_114542 | JGI IMG/M metagenome (GOLD analysis project Ga0172367, IMG submission 114542) | Freshwater microbial communities from Kabuno Bay, South-Kivu, Congo - kab_022012_10m | ecosystem: Environmental > Aquatic > Freshwater > Lake | place: Democratic Republic of the Congo: South-Kivu...
CCCACCACGTTTATAATGTTGTTTAGATTGGGTCCGGTGATAGTCAAGGTATCTCCGGATATTGCAGTTGTGATATTTTGCGTTCCCGCTATCTTGAATGTCTCTCCGATGTTGACCGCTGTGCCAGTTGAGTCATCGCCCACGAAAGTGATGGCTCCCGGATCCACTGCGGTGAATGATAGGTTGCCCGCGCCGTCGGTCTTCAACACCTGCCCCGCGGTTCCGTCCGCTGTGGGGAAGCTGAGCCCGTTGATGATCACCTTGCCGGTGCCATTGGTGTTCAGCGTCAAGTTGTTGTTGGTGGTCAGCACGTTGATTGTGCTGCCGGTTATCTCTATGTCCTCTATGACCACCCCGCCAGTGCCGTTGCCCGTCAATATCAGGTTGGCATTGGTAATGTCCGTGCTGATGGTGTTGTTGGTGAAGCTGATGGCGTCCAGGCTGTCGCCGCCCAGCTCCGCGTACAGTTCCGCAAAATTGGTGTTGACCTTGGTGAACGCTCCGCGCAGACTGTCGCCTGTGGCTGGATTTCCTTCGGTTCCTGTGTCAATTGTGAGCCTGCTCATGGTGTATTTATTAGTAGATTATCTCTATCACATCTCCCAGTTGTACCTCTGCTCCGGTGATCACCAGTGCCTTGGTGCTTGTGTTGAAAGTGTAATCATTGTCCCTGACCAACAAAGTGTCGTTGATGTAAACCTGTGTGGCACTGGGTCTGGACACCCTGGCAAGTGCAAGCTCGTTGGCCATCGCTGCATTGAGGTTGCTGACTACGGCTGTGGAATCATTGTTGTCCTGAGAGCCCACTATGTACACCTCGTCCGCGCCTTTGCCGGTATTGAGAAATGTCACGCACCTGGTATACAATCCGTATTTTATCTTCCTGCCCTTTAATTTCTGTAGTCCACCGGTGATGTTGAGAGTCCACTGAGAGAACCTGCCCTGGGAATTGGTAGGGTTCACAAGAAACATATCATCAGTTACCAACATCAGTTTGTCCACAACCTCTATGGCAAACATCACGTCCTGCTCCTCAGGTCCACCTGCATGCACGAAGCTGGCGTTGTTGATCTCTGCCGCGTTGGCTGTGAGATCCAGATTGAAGGTGTATGATCCCGTGCCAGCTGCGTCATAGAGAGAACCTGCCTGTGGCACTCCTATCACCAGGCACTTCTTGTAGTCGGCCCCGGTGTTGTCTCCCGCGCGGTGCATAGCCGCGGTCTTGATGCTGCCCTCCACCTCAAGGTTCACTGTGATGTTCCTGAACCACTGCCATGGAATGCTGGTGTAGAAAGAGCTGACCTCCATGGGCGAATGGAAAGTGCTCTGGTTGAAATCAAAATTCACCAGGTGCTGGAAGTTCGCCGATTTGTTGCTCACAGTCACGCCCGCGGGCACTGAGGCATTGACCACGAGGTTGTATTCATGCCCCGATGGCGGTTGCTTCAGCCAGGTCAATGTCGCCGACTGATCCTTGAACACGCTGGCGCCAACTGGATAATAACCCCTGCCGCTGTCGTATGTGCTTGCAGTGTCCACCTCGCCGAGATTATCGTAAATCACGCCACTGGCTGTGTACTGCTGATAGTAGCGCACCCAATATGCCCCACCGGTGTTGCCGGAGGTGGTTATGGTCTTGCCAGTGACCACAGGGCTCCTGCCCCAGGCCCTGATCTGTATAGTTTGCTGTCCCTCGCCCTGTGACAAGGGCGAGCTGCCTGACTCTGTCACACCGGTGCTGATGTTGTAGGCCATGCCGCTGGGATTGACCCTGATGTTTGATATGTCCCATGACACAGTGGTGCCATAGTCACCCGTGGACAATATCTGGAAGGTGCCATAGTTGTTCTCCACATAGAACACCCTGGCCAACCATCGATAGTAGCGTGTGACTGATTGTATGTAGACTGTCCTGTTGGTGGCCGCAAAGGTGTTGGTGTTCCAAAAAACGGCGCTGTGTTGCGGGCCGACATTTTGAAATGCCTTGTATATGGGTGTGTTGTTCAGCGAGTCATTGTTGGTCAAATTGCGGCTGTCATATGTCGTGCCGTTGCTGTCGGTCACGGTGCTGTAGAGATATTCCTCGCCGGGCGAACGTTTGAGGTTGAATGTGTCATCCACTTGCGATGTGGGAAATGTGGGGAATGTACCGGGAATATTGTTTACATAGTTGTACCAATTTTCATAACTGGATGGATTGGTTGTGGTGTTGACACCAGCGTCCGTGTCGCTGTTGAACGTGCCCGAGGTTCCATTTTTGATGGGTCCGGAGTTGCTGCCGCCCGCGTTGTAATGAAAAGTTGGAGTGGCCTCGCTGGAGGTGATCTTCTCGCCTTCGAACCATCCAGTGAGATCCAGATTTTCCCAGATGACTTCTCCCAAGGTGAACACTCCGTCAAAGGTCAATCCGCCGGTGAATTTGTTGGATGCATTGGTGTTGACGGTGCCCAGGGTGTAATTCAGCTCATATGTGGATTCCGATTCGGGGAAACTTCCCGTGTTGAACGGCACGCTTGTGCTGGTGTTCTTGACCCCACTGGCGGCGATCTTTTTCACCGTGGATGTCTTGGATGTTATTAATCTGGTCATATTTAAATTTACATGTATTTATTAAATATTCTAGAGGATATCATGTTCATAGAAACACTGAAAACACTCCGACTTTACGAGCGCCAGAGCAAGCTGGGCGTGTATCACACCTTCAAGAGAAAGAACACACTGTACGTTTTCCGTTGCGACTGCTGCGGCATCACGTTCCTGAGGCCCAAGAGCAGGGTGGCGATGGACAGGGCCACCAATGACTACAAGCATGTGTGCAGTTTCTGCGACTCTAAGAGATATGCCCAAAAAGTGGGTGTTAAAATGCGTCGTATATATCGAACCGATGCCAGCAGCGATAGACCCATAGGCAGCACTTAGACTGAGAAACTCTCACCGCATCCGCAGCCGCCCGTGGCGTTGGGATTGGATATCTCAAATTGAGATCCGAACACTTCTTCGCGCCAGTCGATCTTCATGCCGGCCACGTACAATATGCTGGTTTCGTCCACCACAAATCTTCCGGTGTCCCATTCCACTACCACATCATCTTTTTGTATCTGTTCTGCGGAGTCCGCAAATCCCCAATCGTATTTGAAGCCCGCGCAGCCGCCGCCCTGTACCGCTAGGCTGACTGCGTGCTTGCCGGGATTCTTCTCCAGCAGTCGTGACATCTGTTGTTTAGCCGACTCTGTTAGATCAAACAATTCCATGTTATTAATTATGATTTTTACAATGAATATAAAAATATCCAACTTATCACTGCTGTGCTAAGTTGACATCAGCTGCAGTTTCATGTTACAATAACCAAATGCTGATAGACTACACGCGATATCGTGATTATCCGCGACTGGCGGACATATTCCGCAGAACTAAAAAGATCTACAATGTGGAGCAAGACATGAAAGATTTCCGGGTGGAGGACTGGAACGACCAATGGAACAAAGGCACACATTCTCCATCGGCGCCCACTTATTCCTATGACATATACAATCGTTTTGTGGAAAGAAAGCCACCAGAGAGATGGCGTGAGTTGATAGGGGACATCAGCACCCTTGATGGCATCAGTTACTCTGCCATCATAGTTGTTCCCGCTGGTTCAGTCATGCCCGAGCACACAGATTGGAGCCACATCGAGGGCATGGATGATAGCAGACCAGATCAAACCTACACCATCATGTACTATCTCAAACAGCCCAAGGCCACGGAACAGGAGTGTGGCATGCAGTGGGGTGACAGGAGGCTGTATCTGCCAGAGGATTCCATACTGTGTCTGGATGGAGGACGCAATCCACATTCGGTGTACAATCACACAGATCAGGACAGGGTGTCGCTCTGCATCAGTGTTCTGGAAACAAGTTTTGACCTATGAAAGTCATAGATGATTTTTTAACTTTGGATTTAGCTGATGAGCTGGAAAGATATCTCATCAGCCAGTTGGATGAACCTGTGTGGATACATGGCCATTCATTCTATAATGCAGAGTTGAAGAATCGCATTGTGGAGAGCATGGCTCCTTACATTGCCTCGCTAGATAAGGATCTAGCAAACAGGCTCAAAGAAAGTTTGCTGCAGCAGGGCATATTGATTCAAGACCCCAAGGATTACCAAGCACTGATATACAACGCATATCCGCTGAGCTCGGTGGGGTGGCACACAGACAAGCATGATGAGTATGAACATAGTGGCTCCGAATGTGCAGGATGCCGAGATGTCTCGGGCATATCCATATATCTCAACAGAGAATGGAAACCAAACTGGGGCGGAAGTTTTCTGTTGAAGGACAACAAGTCATCAACGCAGGGCACGTTCTATGAACCCATATTCAACAGAGCAGTTATCAACAACGGCAGAGATGTGCATGCCGTCAGCGTGGTTAACAATGGAGCAAACAACAGATACAGCGTGCAATTATTTGTGAACAGAGACGCACTGCGAGAGGATCTGCAATGATCTCACCGGCCCAATGCGCACACCATGACTTGTTCCAAGGCCTATACAATCATGCCAGAGCAGACTGGGATGATTGGAAACAGAACCACGACATCGAAAAAGAATCAGTAAACGCAGGCCAGGTGTATGGGGCGGAAGTGCTTGACCCACGCTGCGGATGGTGGGGAGTTCCGATAATACATTTTTATAAACAAACCAAATGGAGCAAACAATGGTCTCGGACTCATGAGGCTACCAAAGACGTGCCGGGCATTATACACGTGGCAGTGAACTTCACCAAACCAGGATGTGTCATTCCCGTGCATCAAGACAAAATAGATCGTATCAATGATCGTGTGATAGACCTTATACCCACACTGATAGGAATTCGTATCCCCAGCGACAACATAGACACTGTGGGATTTGAAGTAGACAAGGAGAGAATGTACATAGGGGAGGGTGACATCATCAGCTTCCTGCCGGAACAACCACATGGCAGCTGGAACCTTTCAAACGAATGGCGGGTGACCTTGTATATCACCACCGAGAGGCAATGTTGGAAATTATGAAAACTTTTCCAGGATTGATATGTGGCGAGCAGAACCCTGTGGGACCATCACAGGCCTATTGGCAGTATGGCAACATTGTGAATGGAACCAAGAAGATTGATCCAGTGTTGCACTTTGGTTGCTTTGTGTTGGGATTCCAACGCACAGACATCATAGATTATGTGTGCGAACACATGAAGACCAAACCTGAAGTGGCAGAGAGCTTTTATTGTGATGACCCATTGAAACTCAACGACATAACATGGTCCTTGGCGGAACGCCTACACAGCATGACCGGTTTCAACAGCATATTTGCTCTCAGTGGCAGTGACGCCAACGAAGGCGCCGTGAAACTGGCCAGCGCATACCAGAAGCAGATTGGGCAGACCAAGAGATACCGCATCGTGTCATTCGAAGGCAGTTATCATGGTTCAACTTTCCTAAATTACAGCATGGGCGACAGCATGTTAGAAGATCCCTTCTACACCCTGCGTCCCTATGATTCGGTGAAAAGACTGCCCAGAGACTTTGCAGTGGCGGAACATGATTGGTCGGACGTGATGTGCGTGATCGTGGAGACTTGTCCATACGGTGACGGGCTCAAGCCCAGCTCCGCGGAGTTCTGGGAAAAGATCAAAGAGATACAGCAGCAGGGAGTCTTAATAATTGTGGACGACATATTCATAGGTGGCGGCAAGACCGGCACCGTGTTTGGTTGGCAGACGTTGCCTATCGTGCCAGATATAACTACGCAGGCCAAGGCAATCACCGCAGGTTATTTTCCTCTCAGCATCACGATGTACAACAAGAAGATTGCAGAGGCGTTGCCAGATAAATTTAATTGGGATCATGGCTTCACATACAGTTTCTCGCTGCCTGGCATATTGAGTTGTAACAAATATTTAGACATCCTGGAACAAGAAAACATATTACAACAACATCAATCAGTAATTAACAAGGCCCATGCCATATTCGCAGCACAGGACTACAAGGTGCTGGGTGAGTATGGAACAATATTACAGATCAAGAGAAAGAAAAACAAGCATTTCCTTGTGTTGCCTATCAATGCCACAGATGAATACTTCTCTGTGTTGGAGGAACATCTGCGATGACCTACACCGAATATGATCCGTTGGAGAGCGTGATAGTGGGAGACACATATGCTCCCGGCGATGTGGATCATCTGTTAAAAAATAATGCCACACAGTTCAATAAGATACTGGGAGAGACCAAGCAGGATCTAGACAGCCTGGCGGAATTCCTAAAGAAAGGCAACATACATGTTGAGCGTCCGGTGTTGCACCGCTATGACAGCGTGAAGATGCCTACATTTGACATCGGGTTGCCCATGGCACCTGTCGTGCCAAGAGACGCATTATTGGTGATAGGCAACACAATAATACAAACTTACACCAGTTACACTGACAGATATTTCGATTCCATCAGTTACTATCACATATTTGAGAAGATGTTCAGAGAAGGTTATCGCTGGATCAGCCAACCGCCACCCATGTTGACAAACCTCAACACGGAACATGATTGGTTCGTCAGCGACAGGACCTACAAAGACAAGTTGCCGGATAGAGTGCTGTGGCACACCGCCACCATGTATCGTGCGGGTGATGCTGTCATAGTAAATCATGAGGGACCGGGATCGGAGACGGGATTAGAATGGTGCCGTCGCGAGTTACCAGAATTCAAGTTCTATCACAACACGGGCACACGCTTCAAGGGATTCGGACACATCGACCATGGCTTCATAATGATAGATGATGACACAGTGATCCACGCGGGATTGGATTGGGTTCCTGAATGCCTGCGTGAGAAGAAACTGGTCGACGTTGGTGATTGCCTGCCCCAATTGAACATGGACAGGTTCGCACGGGATTATGCACAGGCGCAGGACAAAATGGATGTGGCATGGCTGGACAAGTATTTAGAAAACTGGAGAGGTTATTGCCAAGAGGTGTGCTTCGATCTCAATGTGCTAGTGATCGACAGGCATAACATCGTGTTTGGGAGACACCTGCCCGAGCTATTTGCCAAGCTGAGGACACTGCGGATAGACTGCCACGTCATACCCCAAAGACACTATCTATTTTGGGAAGGTGGCATACACTGCTCGACCCTCGACATCAAGAGAAGAGGCGAGAAGAGAAAAATTATCTAATAGGAAACCTTAAATTATATCCCCGTCGTTCTTTTCGCTGTAGGTATATGCTTCAGGCACTCGATCCAACACAGGCAATCCCTTGTTGACATAGGCATCGCGTGTGATGACCTGATGAACGAAATTGGTCATGTAGTCCTGTCTGTTGAACCGGGCCCATGGAGAATGTTTCAATTGCTGCATGTCTATGTTGGTGGCGTCAGGCCATTGTATGATCCTTAGAAAATGTCCATTCATGTAGGCCATCATGTGGTACATGTTGTCATCTCCCAGCTCATGAGCACTGATCAGTTCATGCCCCATGGACTTTGCTATCTGCTCGATCATCTTGTAGTTCTTGCTGATGTAGGCCGTGGGCTCCGTGGGCACCCTGCCTATTTTGCTGCCCAACCTGATCCTGAACTGGAATTTCTTGCCGCTGTTGTAATAGGGAAATGTGTTGATCTCTTCCAATACGTCCCGCAGATGTTCATAGCTCTCCACGGTGTATCCTACGTAGTGGAAAAGCAAATTCATGTCTATGCAGTTTTTGATGCCCTGCAGTTGTCGCTCGTGTGTGTCCCGGCCCTGGTAGCTCCAGTGATTGAGGCCTATCAGCACTGCGTGGGTCTTGTGCTCCTGCAGTTTTTCAACAAACTTTTTCTCGTGCAGCCTGACCCCGTTGGTCAGTATCACTGCCTTGCGGCCCGAGGCTCTTACGTTGTCAATGATGTCAAACATGTCCCTCCTCACAGTGGCCTCCGCCCCGGCAAGTATGATGTGATCTATCACTGGTGGAGCGGTGCTGATGTGATTGTAAATGTAATGGAGATCAATATCTCGTTCCTTGTTGTCGGGTATGTGATAGCAGTGCGGACATGCCAGCTGACAGCGATTGGTCACCTCGATCATCAAGATCCTGTTGTAGAACCTATTGATTCGCTGTTCTAATTTCTCGCAGAATTCAGCGTCGGGGTCCTGGACTATCTTGAAATCACCATGCTCGGGGCAGGACTTGTTGATGTAGCGGACGTTGTCCTCCACAGTGACCTGTGAAGGCACGTGCCTGTAACATACATGGCAAAGTGAGTGGGATTCGTACAATGTTCTCATCGGCTGTCCGCGTATTTCTTTATAGTAGTAATTAGCAGGCCCAATCCATTCTGCCGCTGCACACTCAGCAGTTCCGCCATGCCCAGGGGTGCGAAGTGCTCCCGCTTGATCTTCCTGAGGCTGCCGTAGCGCTGGCCGCTGAGGATGTCCAGCACCATGTAGGCAGTGCCACGGGTGATGAATGCGTCCGCGTCAGCTGACAAAAACATGGTATCCTTCTCGAATTTTGGCACCAGCCAGAGGTTGCTGGCACAGCCATGTATCTTGAAACTATCTATTTTAAATTTGTCAGCCAAGGGCGGCAGTTTCCTGCCCAGTTCTATGATGTATTCCAATCTGTCGGTTCCGGACAGAGGTTTTAGATTGTTGGCCCACTGAGTAATTTTATCTTTTATTTTCATTGCCCTCCTTGCGCTGCCACCAGAACCAGAAACGCAGTGCGTCCCGTTTGAATTGGAAGCTCATGTAGGCACGATTCTTGCCATAGGCACGCTCGTCATAGGTGTCATAGGCAAAGTTGTGCCAGTCCGGGTGCGTCCAAAACCACCAACCCCATGAACCCACACTGTGCCGCCGGCACCATTCAATGAGATCACCATCCACCCCGTATGAGTTGAGATCTATGTTGTGTCGGAACCGCTGTAGGTAACCTGACCTTTTACGCTTTTTTTTAATTATCTTAGCTGTATTTCTTGTTTCCATTGTAATCTCTTACCTGTTGTAAGCCCACATGATCTTTTACAAACATAGAATGGCTGTGTTTTTAATTTGATCGAGTACTGAGACATCAGTGCTGTTGGCTCAAAAGATAATAAGTCTTCATGTTTGTGGCGTCCTACTTTGTTGAGGTATGCTGTTGCCATGTGGCAGCAAGGCCATACTTGTCCAGTGTAATCTATGAAGACACTAGAATCTCTGTCCTTTTCGCACACAATTTCTGCGTGTTCATAATTAATTTCAGTATAATGTTCTGCTGGTTTCAATAAAGATGTTGTTGGATACATATCCCAACGATCGGTTTGCTTGCTTCTAAACCATGTGAACATCATATTTTTGGCCATGGACTGTGCTTGATTGACCTGATGTTTATTGTGTTCGAAAACCAGCATGTCCCAATGAGCACTGGCTCCTGTGCTGATGTATGCAGCGGCATTGTCAATAATTTTTTTCCAATTGGTATTTCTACGATATATGTGATTGGTGTCCTCTAGACCATCTATGCTGAAAACCACATAGTCAAATGGTCCACAAAAAATATTACCCAGTTTGCGAAACCATTCCTTGGTTTTAAGACTGCCATTAGTATTGATTCCCAACACTAAATCTTTTTTGATACTTTTGAGATATGAGCATATCTCCAGCATGTCTGGGGTGGCACAAGGATCTCCCACATTCCCACAGAAAAATATCTTGTTTATGTTTTCAATATTACTAGCATCAAAATTATTTTTAAAAAAATCTAAGTCCAAGCTGCCTAATTTTATGTTGGGATTCAATCCTATGCCATTAACATTTCTAGCACATTGTGGGCACTCAGCGTTGCAAAGGCTAGTTGGTTCAATGTGTATTTCTTTTACACTTTGCAGATTAAATTTTACCATTAATCAAATTATATATTGAATCTAATTGGTATTCAACCTGTCGTTGATCACGTTCCAATTTATTATGCGCATCACCGCGGTAATGTATCGTTTCTTGGCATCCTTGGCAGGCACATAGTCCATGAAAGAGTGTTCCCACATGTCTATGGGCATGAGTATGTCAGTTCGGTATGATTGATTGGGCGTGTTTTTCAGCTCACCATTCTTAGCCAGATACATCCAGCCGGATCCCTGCAGGCTCATGGCCTTCTTGATCATGGCCTCCAATAAATTATCTTTTGACTTGTATTTTTCTCCTATGAATTCTTTGATGGCTCCTGTGGGTGCGTTGCCGCTCTTGGGTGCCTGCAACTGCTGCCACCAGATGTTGTGCAGCATAGCGCCTCCATAGTTGAAGTCAGGATCGCCCTCGCCATCGTTGTACCGTGTGACGTAGCCATTGCTTAATACATCGTAATGATATTCTACGTTGGTTTGGCTCAAAATCGGAGCAAGATCTGAAGTTTTGTAGGGCAGTTTTTCCAATACCAGTTTGGCGGGACGTTTTTTTGATTCTATTATATCTATGTATTGCCTCATGATTGACATAGCAATATTTATCGCTAGCCCAGCGATTGCTCATAGAGCTGTTGGGCAGCTAGATTTTTGCCCTTGGCCTCAGTGCAGATGTCAAAATTATCTCCAAAGCTCAGCGCCCATGCGTTGCTGGCCATGTTGGGAAAGAGATCACTGTGGGCTCTAAGTTTTTGTTTCTTGCAGCCCAATGCCAATAAGTGCTTGATGCTGTGCAGATGGCCATGCATCTTTTCCGGATTATCCTTAAATGCAGGCAGCAGTGCCTCGTCCCTAAAGTAGGAATAGTGTAGGGTGGGCCTCGCGCCACGCCACGAATCTATGACCCGCTTGACTCGATCATCATTGACTTGTATGTATTCTTCATCGCGTATGAGATGATGATGTATGTCCATGACCAAGGCCACATGCTTTTCCAATTTCAGTGAGTCATCCAAGCCCCAACCCACCTCGGAATTCTCTATCGTGATGAGGTTGCGTGCCTCGGATGATAGTTTGGGCAATACCTTCATGATGCCTTCCGGTCCTTGCTTACCGGATATGTGTACATTGATCTTGCAGCCATCATGCCATGTCTTGCCAAATCCCATCCACCTAGCCATGTCAACATGATATTCATACTCCAATATGCTGCGCTCAACTATCTCCGGGTTCTCAGAGGCCAGCACGCAGAACTGTCCCGGATGGAAACTAATCTTGACGTCATGTTTTATTGCGGCTTCACCCACTGGTGCAAATATTTTAGCCAAGTGATCCTGTATTTCTTGCCTTTGCCACCAGTCGATCCAGTTTTTCTCTGTGTAACCCTGCAGCATCTCTGATCCCAAGCGCACCATCCTGCGCGCGGCGGGCAATGTGCCCACACGTTCTATCATCCTGGTCGCGGCCGCGGCGTTGTGGTTCATGATGTCCCATTGCCTTTGCTCTGCCTCCTCCGGATGTTCTCGCAGCCAGCGCATGGTTGTGCTGCGGCCATTGAGGTCTCGGTCCTTGGCGTTGACCTTCATGCCTCCAAATTCAGATGTGTCGTTGAGCCATTTGCAGCAGAAACCTATTCGCTTTACCATGTGTTAATTGTAGCACATTATCGCCAATTGTCAATGACGAAAGCATCTCCGCATGTGGCGGGTTTGGGCTCTCCATGGAAGACGGCCACCATGTTATCTTTGTCAATTTTGGGAGGGTTGGAGAAAACTTTTTTATTTCCATTGTTTGTGCATCTAGTTGTAATAGGGTGCATCTCCCACTTGTAAGATCTTATCCAATGGTCTGGCCAGTGTTTGATGTCTTTTGAGGCTCTCTTGGTTATGTAATCTTGGTCTCCATGATTGGATGATATTATATTGTTAGGGTTGGCACTGAATTCATTCCAAAGATAATCGAGACGTCCTTTCTCCCAGCGCATCACAGAAGAGTTACTCGTCTTCCAATCTTTCACCCTGCACCTATTGAAATCTCTGATTATCTGAAAATTTCCTGCATCATGTGCAAACAAACGATCTATGTTATTAAATATTATTACATCAAGGTCGAAATATAAAATGTTGCCATTTATTGGCAGATCGGGAGAGAACATGTACAATTTGCTCCACCAATTCTTTATACCTGGCAGTGCGGGCAGGCCGATAATATTAATGCTGTTGTCAATATTTTTAGAATCTTCTGTCAGGCAATGAAATTGAAATGGTACTGTGAGATGTCGCTGACACATATTTTTAAGAATATTAACATACTGGCTATTGTATTTTGATCCCCACTTGACGCACAGCACATGATTAGGCATTGGCCTTGCTCCAATCATAGCCCGGTCTAAGGAAGTCTATCTGCATCTGTTTGTAGTTATCGTCGCTCCACACATAATCATACGTGCCAGTGACGCCATCCGCGTGTATCTGATAGATATCAAGATGGGTGGATAATTTTTTTAATATCTCCGCAAAATCAGTAGTCCCAAAACTTTTCATCAAATTGACCTGTCCCAACTTGATGTAACCAAAACTCAATTTGGCATCATTGTAATCAATATGATTCCTCGACAACCATTCACGGAATGCCAATTGCTCTCGGCTGTGCCAAGGGTGATTGCCACCATCAACCACGTCCTGTCCCCATTCCACGTCAAACTCTCCAGAATAATATTTCAAACACGTTATCGCAGAGCAGGTCACGGCGTCCATATCTTTGCCTTGCTCATCCCTGAACACTTCCATGTGTGTCTTGCCGATCTGCGCCCAATGAAGATATACACCTCCCAGCACACGATCATAACGGTTGCGCAGGAACAAATCATAATCCTCGTCAAGGAGATCATGTCGTGGCGCATTGAGGAAAGTGGTGATCTGAGAAGGTCTTTGCCATTCTGGCGCCACCTTCTTCTTTCTGTTTGACAATGCCCAGCTCTCAAGCTCGTGGCATAGGTCATTCAGCTGCCTGATGGCCCATTTGGTCTCATGGTCGGCCAACCTATAGTAGGGGCTGAGACTGCCCACCTCTCCCTGCAGGTCCTCGAAATATCTATGCAAGCGGTTCATGGGCTCATGATTTAATTTCAAATCATCTGCTATCACTGTGTCTCTGCTAAAATGGTCATCAATAGCATAGGATTTGAGTCCTGCCACTGCCCATTCATTTTGATGGTTGTAGCAGTTTATCTGAAATATGGCATCATTTATCCTGTGACACAGATAATCCACGTCTCGAGGTGAGTCTGCGAAGCCCATCCAGCAATAGTTCTTTTCAAGATGGAGATTTTTATTAATGTTTTGTTTTAATGCATCAAGCCAACGCAGATTGAATTCCGTGTCTTCGACATCAATAAAATAGGACAGCGTGTACTTCTTGTTCGCCGGGTTCCTTAATACTACTTCAATCTCTCTTATAGATGGCACTGTTTGCTCCATGTTCGCGGCATTCAACG
>Ga0172367_10006748_pt1 | contig 13370 bp, 8 predicted proteins | sample Lak10m_FD_114542 | JGI IMG/M metagenome (GOLD analysis project Ga0172367, IMG submission 114542) | Freshwater microbial communities from Kabuno Bay, South-Kivu, Congo - kab_022012_10m | ecosystem: Environmental > Aquatic > Freshwater > Lake | place: Democratic Republic of the Congo: South-Kivu...
ACTCGCCTCCGAAGGTGTCCGTTTCACCTCCGCCTATTGCGCCCAACCCATCTGCTCCGCTTCCCGCGCCGCGCTGCTCACCGGAAAGTCTCCCGCACGCCTTCACCTCACCACCTTTCTCCCCGGACGGGATAACAACCCCGCCCAACCCCTCCTCCACCCCTCAATCGCGAAACAGCTCCCTCTCGAAGAAGTAACCTTCGCCGAGCATTTCAAACAGGCTGGTTACAAAACCGCCTTTTTCGGAAAATGGCACCTCGGCAACGTCGGCTTCAACCCCACCGATCAAGGGTTCGATGTCTACGAACCCGGCTCCGCTGTGACTCCCACCTCTCTTAAGGAAGGAGGCAAAGGCGAGTATGGGCTAACCGCCCTCGCTGAACGGTTTCTCGCCGACCACAAAAACGAACCGTTCCTACTCTTCGTCTCACACAACTCGCCTCATATCCCGTATACCGCCAAGCCAGCATATGTCGGCCGCAACGCCAACGCCTTCGAACCGGTCTACGCTGGCCTCATCGAAACGCTCGACGACGCCGTCGGTCGTCTGCTCGCTCAAATCGATAGCCTCGGCCTCCGCGATCGCACCCTCGTCATTTTCACCTCCGACAACGGCGGTCTTCACGTGCCCGAGCTAAACCACCTGCGCATCACCCACAACACCCCCTTCCGCGCTGGCAAAGGGTTCCTCTACGAAGGTGGACTTCGCATCCCCTTGATCGCTCGATGGCCCGGTAAAATCCCCGCCAACAAAGTGATCGATACTCCTGTCGTCAACACCGCATGGCTCCCCACCTTGCTCGAACTCGTCAACCTCTCGCCGCCACCCAAGTCCACCACTCTCGACGCCTCCAGTTTCGCCCGAGTGCTTACTGGCAAAAGCTCCAAACCCGAACCCCGCCTCTTCTGGCACTTCCCGCATTACACAAACCAAGGCAGCCGCCCCTCCGGTGCCGTGCGCGAAGGAGATTGGAAGTGCATCCAGAACTACGAGGACGGTAAACTCGAACTTTACAACCTCGCCGCCGATCCCGGTGAACAATACGATCTCTACGCCACGAACCCGGCGCGTGCTCAGAAGCTAGCCGCCTCACTCAGCGACTGGAGGATCAAGGTCGCAGCTCAATCCAACACCACCAACACCGCCTTTTCACCCAAGCACCACCAAGCCCTCTACGAACTCATCGACGTCTCACGCTTTGACCCACTCCACGCCTCCCGACAAGACTTCAGCCGGCTCTCCTCTTGGCGCAAAGAAATGGACGAAACCGCCCGCCGCCCACTCGCCCAATAGCCCCTGTTCGACGTCTCCCCTGCTGTAGGCCGTGTGCCCCTACACGGCGGCTTGACGCTCCCCTGCTGTAGGCCGTGTGCCCCCACACGGCGTCGGCCCTTCACCTTTCCCTATCAAACCCGCCTACCCCCCCGACTCCCCCTCCCACATCACCCTTTCCATTCCTAACAAATCTCCCTACCGTCTCGGCATGCAATTTGACGCGAATGTTGGGGCACCAACTCAGCCCTCAATTCCTTCCTCAACCCCGGGCCCCACGTTCCCCCGGCTCGGCGCTCCAGATCTCTGGGCTCTCGATCCCGGTGTCACATTCCTCAACCACGGATCGTTCGGTAGTTGTCCTAAACCCGTTCGCCTCGTTCAAACGCAGTACCGCGACCGCCTTGAGGCCGAGCCCATCGACTTTCTCGTGCGCGAACTCGAACCGTTGCTCGATGGGGCCCGCACCGCGCTCGCCCAGTTTGTCGGTGCAACGAACTCCAACCTAGTCTTCGTCTCCAACGCCACCTCGGGCGTCAATGCAGTCCTAAGGTCGCTTCGATTCGAACCCGACGACGAATTGCTCGTCACCAACCAGGAATACAACGCCTGTCGAAACGTACTCAACTATGTCGCCGAGTTCTGGGGTGCCAAGGTCGTCGTCGTACATGCCCCGTTTCCTCTGAACGCCCCCGCTCAATGGACCGAGGCCATCGCCCAAGCAATCACCCCAAAAACCCGCATCGCGCTCATCGATCACGTGACCAGTCAAACCGGGCTGGTCTCGCCCATCGCCGACATGATCGTCGCGCTTCGTGCCAAAGGTGTGTTGGTGCTTGTGGATGGAGCCCATGCGCCAGGAATGATACCCCTGCACCTCGACCAGTGGGCACCCGATTTCTACACCGGCAATTGCCACAAATGGATCTGCGCGCCCAAAGGTGCCGCTTTCCTTTACGTCCGACCCGAACACCAATCCAAAGTCCGCCCCCCAGTCATTAGCCATGGCGCGAACTCCCCGCGAACTGATCGCTCCCGCTTCTTGATCGAGTTCGCATGGACCGGCACCCACGACCCCTCCAGCGTGCTCGCCATCCCCGCTGCCCTCGAAGTCATGGGCTCACTGCTCCCCGGTGGATGGCCCGCGCTCATGCATCGAAACCGCCAACTTGCCCTCGCCGCCAGGGACGTCTTGCTCGCGGCGCTCCAAAGACCCGCCCCTGCTCCCGATTCGATGATCGGCTCCATGGTGTCCCTCCCCATCGCGGACGCGCCCCAAGAGCAACCGTTGACCTCGCCGCTATTTATCGATTCCCTCCAGGATCGGCTCCGCTTCGAACATCGTATCGAGTTACCCATCATCCCCTGGCCCGCCTTCCCCAAACGGTTGCTCCGAATCTCGGCTCAAGCCTACAACACCCTCGACCAATATCACGTGCTGGCCGCCGCGCTCGCCCAGTGCCGGATTACCCCCACCAAAGGCTAAACAAACAAAACACCCCCCTGCAACCCAACGACGAACCTAGCATCCTCGCATCCTGCCCCGCATTTGTCGCTGTTCACCCCAAATGACGTGATCTTCACCCCTTTCAAGCGTCCACTCGCACCGAAGCTCCCGCGACCATGACCGATAACAATTCAGTAACACCGCCACCCACCAGACGCACCTACGTGCGAGCCATCGGCCCCAGGCTCAAGATCCTGCTGAATATCGTTTTCGGCCTGACCGCCCTCCTCGGTGCCAACTCCGCCTACCTCCTCAGCATCACGTTGCTCGAGAAGATCAAGGGACTGTCCTACCAAAACTATTTCTATCAGTTCATGTTCCTGGCCCACCTCGTCCTGGGCCTGCTCCTGATCCTGCCTTTCATCATCTTCGGTATCGGACATATCAAAAACGCTCACAACCGACCCAACCGCACCGCAGTGCGCGTCGGCTACGCCCTCCTGTTCGTCGCCATCCTCCTGCTCTTCTCCGGCGTGGCGCTCACGCGCCTCGATTTTTTCGAGATCAAAAACCCTCGAATTCGCTCCGCTTCCTATTGGACCCATGTCGCCACCCCGCTGCTCGCCGTCTGGCTCTACATCCTGCACCGACTCGCCGGGCCGAAGATACGATGGAAAGTCGGGATCGGCTGGGCCGGTGCCGTCGCTGCTATGGTCGCTCTCATGGTCGGCCTCCATTCCCAAGACCCACGCGCTTGGAATGTCAAAGCTCCCAAAGAAGGGGATAAATATTTCCACCCCTCCGAAGCTCGCACCGCCACCGGTAACTTCATCCCAGCCGATACGCTCATGATGGATGATTATTGCAAAAAGTGCCATGCCGACGCCTACGCAGGCTGGTTCCACAGCTCTCATCACTTCAGCTCCTTCAATAACGAACCTTACCTGTTCACCGTCCGAGAAACCCGCAAAGTCGCCCTCGCCCGCGATGGCAACGTCCGCGCCGCTCGCTTCTGCGCCGGATGCCACGACCAAGTCCCATTCTTCAGCGGGGCTTTCGATGACCCCAACTTCGACGACGTCAATCATCCCACCGCAAAAGCCGGCATCACCTGCACCGGTTGCCATTCCATCGTCAATATCAACAACACCACCGGCAACGGGGCCTATACCATCGAAGAACCCATCCATTACCCCTTCGCTTCCAGCACCAATCGACTCCTCCAGTTCGTCAATAATCAGCTCGTCAAAGCCAAACCCGAGTTCCACAAACGGACCTTCCTCAAAGACCTTCACAAGACCGCCGAATACTGCTCCGTCTGTCACAAGGTCAATCTGCCCTACGAGCTCACCAAGTATAAAGACTGGCTACGCGGACAAAACCACTACGATTCCTTCCTCCTCAGCGGCCTCTCCGGACACAACGCTCGTTCGTTCTATTACCCACCCACCGCCCAACCCAATTGCAATGAGTGCCACATGCCGCTCAAAGCTTCGGAAGATTTCGGTGCCAAATTCTTCCGTAACACCAACACGCTCTCGATCCACGATCACCTCTTCCCCTCCGCAAACACCGCCCTCCCCCACATCCGCAAAGATCACGACGTCGTCGCTAAACACGCCGAGTTCTCCAAAGGTTCACTCCGAGTCGACATCTTCGGCGTCAAAGAAGGCGGCACCATCGATTCCCCACTCGTCGCCCCGCTCCGACCCGCCGTCCCCACATTGAAGAAGGGCCAACGTTACCTCATTGATGTCGTCGTCCGCACGCTCACCGTCGCTCATCATTTCACCCAAGGAACCACCGACTCCAATGAGGTGTGGGTCGACGTCACAGCCACTAGCGGCGGGAAAGTAGTCGGTCGCAGCGGCGGCCTCGGTGAGCACAACCGCGTCGACCCCTGGTCTCACTTCGTCAACGTCTATATGCTCGATCGCGAAGGAAACCGAGTCGATCGACGCAACGCGCAAGACATCTTCATCCCACTCTACAATAACCAGATCCCACCCGGCTCAGCACACGTGCTGCACTACGGCCTCACGATTCCGACAGACCTCACCGCACCGCTCAAAATCGACGTCAAGTTACAGTATCGAAAGTTTGATACCACCTACATGCAGTACATCCGCGGCACGAACTTCATCAACGACCTTCCCATCCGCACCGTCGCGACCGACTCCATCGAACTCCCCATCGAAGGGGTCTCCCAAGTCGTCTCCAACCCCGACTCTCCGGTCGTCCCCTGGCAACGCTGGAATGATTACGGCATCGGCCTCTTCCTGAAAGGTGATAAAGGCAGCGAAAAGGGCGAACTCATCCAGGCCGCCGAGGCCTTCTCGCGCGTCGAGAAACTGGGTCGCCCCGATGGACCGCTCAATCTCGCCCGCGTTTACTTTAAAGAAGGCCGACTCGACGACGCCGTCGAAGCCCTCCAACGCGCTTCCAAATCCGATCCGCCCGCACCCCGCTGGACGGTCGCTTGGCTCAACGGTCTTGTGAACAAGCAGAATGGTTACCTCGACAAAGCGATCACCGAGTTCCGCTCCATCCTCGAAGATCGCTACCCCGAACTCGAAACCCGTAAGCTCGATTTCAGCATCGACTACGAGGTGATCAACGAACTCGGTCAAACTCTCTTCGAACGCGCCAAAATGGAGCGTGGCGAAGCCAACCGCGCCCAACACACAGCCCTTCTCAATCAAGCCATTGCCCGGTTCAAACGCACGCTCGAGATCGACTCCGAGAACGTCGCCGCCCACCACAATCTCGCGCTGATTTACGCGCAGCTCGGCGACGACAAACGAGCCGCCGAACATCGCAAGCTCCACGAGCGTTACCGCCCCGACGACAACGCGCGCGATCAAGCCATAGCGACGCATCGACGCAAGAACCCAGCAGCCGACCACGCCGCCCAAGCCATCGTCATCTACGACCTTCAGCGCCCCGGTGCCCCAGGGCTAAACAGGCAATCGCCAAACCGCCCTCAGTAAGCACTAACACCCCGCGCATCAAACCGCTGACGCCCCGCATGAGCGATCCCAAACCCAACTCCACCCCACCACCACCTCCCAATCCCGAGCCCCAAGAGGAACTCGTAGCCAACGATGATGCCGCGATCGGTCGAGCTCTCAAAGGCTCTGCGATCGCCGTCGCCGTTCTCGGACTTGCCGCCGCTGGCGCCTTCTTCTTGCTCAAACCCAAACCCGCCCCAGCCCCCGTCAAAAAGACCGAACTCTCCGCCCCCACCACCGTTCAGTCCACTACCGTCCCGGCCCCCACAACCCCGTTCACCGACATCACCGCCGCCGCCGGTATCCGATACCAACACTTCAACGGTGCCTACGGCGATAAACTCCTCCCCGAAACCATGGGCGGTGGCGCTGCTTTCCTCGATTTCGACAACGACCAAGACCAAGACATTCTCTTCGTCAACGGCGCGCAATGGCCCTGGAAAACCGACCCCTCCACTCCAAAGCCTCCCTCATCCCTCATCCTCTATCGCAACGATGGCCGAGGAACATTTACCGATGTCACCTCCGGGTCAGGACTCGAATCCTCCTTCTATGGCATGGGAACCGCCGTCGGCGATTTCGACAACGATGGCCTGCCCGATCTGTTCATCACCGGCGTCGGTGGCAATCGCCTCTTCAAAAACCTCGGCCAAGGCAAATTCAAAGACGTCACCGACTCCAGCGGGGTTCGAGGTCTCGCCTCCGATTGGACCACCGGAGCCGCTTGGGCCGACATCGACAACGACGGCCGCCTCGATCTCTTCGTTTGTAACTATGTCCGCTGGTCCAAAGAGATCGACCTTGAAGTGGGCTACAAACTCGTCGGCGTCGGCCGCGCTTACGGTCCCCCCATGAATTTCGCCGGCTCGTTCCCCTACCTCTATCGCAACAATGGCGATGGTTCTTTCACCGACGTCTCCGCCAAATCCGGGGTTCAGGTCAAAAATTCGTCCACGGGTGTGCCCACCGCCAAATCCATGGCCGTCGCACCCGTCGACCTCAACAACGATGGTTACATCGACTTTGTGGTCGCCAATGATACCGTCCAGAACTTCGTATTCCTCAATCAAAAGGACGGCTCGTTCAAAGAAGTCGGAGCCGTCTCAGGCATTGCGTTCGATAGCTACGGCAACACCCGCGGTGCGATGGGCATCGACACGGCTTGGTTCCGAAACGACAAATCCCTCGGAATCACCATCGCCAACTTCGCCAACGAAATGGCCGCGCTCTACGTCTCCCAAAATCAACCCATGTCCTTCGCCGACGAAGCCATCAGCGAAGGGATCGGTCCCGCCGGCCGGCTCATGCTCAAGTTCGGAGTCTTCTTCTTCGACTACGATCTCGACGGTCGCCTTGACCTCCTCACCTGCAACGGTCATCTCGAAGAGGAAATTAATAAGGTCCAACAAAGCCAACAATACAGGCAGTCCGCCCAGTTGTTCTGGAACTCCGGCTTCCAACGTAGCCCCTGCTTCACCCCAGTCTCTACCCCCCAAGTCGGTAAGGATCTGTTCGAGCCGATCGTAGGTCGCGGGTCCGCTTATGGAGATATCGATGGCGACGGCGATCTGGATGTGCTGTTACTCCAAGTCGGCGGAAAACCCAAGCTCCTCCGCAACGATCAAAAGCTCAATCACCATTGGCTCCGCGTAAAGTTGGTAGGGAAACAATCCAACCGAGACGCCATCGGGGCCGTCGCAACGCTCCGCGTTCAAGGTCAATCCCTCGCCCGCCAAGTCATGCCTACCCGCAGCTACCTATCGCAATCCGAGGCAATCCTCACCTTCGGCCTCGCGGCCTCGACCCAAATCGAGAGCCTCTCCATCCGCTGGCCAAACGGCACCACCCAATCCGTCCCCACCCCGCCCATCGACCAACTCCTAGTCGTCGAAGAAAGGTAGGGAAATCCCGCCAGGATGTCCCGCTGCACTGGATAGGGACATCCCGCCAGGATGTCCCCAACGCTCCAAAGGTAGGGACGTCCCGCTGGGACGTCCCCGTCCCGCGAAAGCGGGACGGAATCCCCCAGCCAACCAGCCTCCTCGCCCCTCCCCCAACTAACCCAACAACGCCGCCGAGTCCGTATCCAAAAGCAGCACGGCATGCGGTTGCTTCCGCAAATACGATGCCGGACAAGCCGTCGAAATCGGCCCCTGCAACGCCGCTCGAACCGCCTTCGCTTTCCGCGTCTCAGGACACAGACACACCATCTTCTTCGCCTCACACAGCGCCTTCAATGTCAGCGTGTAGGCATACGGCGGCACTGTGTCCAATCCCGAAAAATGCCCCTCCCGCACTTGCTGCATCTTGCACTCATCGTCCAGCTTCACCAACTTGATCGCCACCGTGTCCTCAAAGCTCGCAACCGCCGGATCATTGAACGCCAAATGCCCGTTCTCCCCGATGCCTAAACAGCAGAGATCAATCGGTCGCTCCGCCAACAAACCCGAATACCGCGCACACTCCTCCAACGGAAGCAGCGCATCCCCTTCAATGTAATGAAACGCTTGCGGCTTCAGCCGACTCTCCACACGCTCCCTCATATACTTCCGAAAACTCGCCCGATGCCCCGCATCAATGCCCAAATACTCATCCATGTGAAACAGGGTCACTTTCGACCAATCCACCCCGCCCAACTGCGTCAATCGATCCAAAAACTGAATCTGCGAGTTGCCCGTCGCCAAAATCGCGCGCGCATAGCCCTGACGTCGAATCACCTCCACAAGATAATCATTAACCTGCGCCGCAACCGAAATGGATAAGTCCGTCTGTGAGGCGTAAACATGCACCTCCAACGCGTCAACCTGGAAGGTCTTCTTGGGCAAATGAGTGGCTGTATCAGTCATGTGTAAGTCATTAAAATCCCCAGAACCCCAACCTGTCAATCGCCCCCTCACCCCGTCACACCAACCCCAGGCCACGCCGCCCCAATTCCTTCAGCGTCCACTCATACTCCCCCACTAACTGCGTCACCACATCCCGATTCTTCATCGCCCCCGGCATCACTTCCCATGTGTAGGTCTCCATCTCCAAATGCCGACACATCCCCGGCTCCCCTGCCAAAACATCCAGAACCTCCTGCAAATGGTCCGACGTCGTCGACCACACCTCCGTCGGCTCGCAATGCAGCGGCACATGAAAGTGAATGCGCCATTCCTTGGCCCGAGCGGCCTCATCGCCCCACGCCTCCGGTCGCCCGTCCGCCTCCGCCAACGCCACATCCAAATCCCGGATCCGACGCAACCCCTCGCAACCATCGCGTCGCTCCACCACCTGATGAAAATAAACCGGATCCACAAACGACCTCAACGCCTCCCTCACCCCAGCCGTCGGACGCGCCTTCAAGGCCGAACTCAAATGCAGCTTGCTCACCCGGATGCCCGACGACCGCAACCGACCCAGCGCCTCTTTCGCCGACTCATATTCTACCGCCAAATGGCACGCGTCGTAGTTCACTCCGATCCGGCGGTTCACCGTCGACACATTCTGAACCCCCTCCCGCAGTCGATCAAAAAACTTCACCGTCTCCACCGTCGTCTCCAGGTAGCACAACGGCTCTGGCTCCAGTCCCAAGTGCAGATCCACCCCCGTCCGCTCGCTGACTCGGTCGATGTGTTCCGCGCACCGATCCAAATTGGCACACATCGCCTCCACTTGTTCATCCCCGTTGATAAACTCTTTATACGAACACGGCACCGTGCTCACGCTGCCCTCACCACCGCGCGGCACGAGTTCCCCGAGAATGTCAAATAGCTGAGTCGTATACTCCAGACGCTCCACAGTCGCCCAATCCGGCGCATACACATGCTCCTTCACCCGGACCCCGTGAAATCGGCCATACGGAAAACCGTTGATCGTGAAAACATAACAGTTCTCGCGATCCAGCCATCGACGAAACCCCAGCATCACCTCCGGACTCGATAGCTCCCGCGCAGCATCCGCACCCAGCCTCAACCCAATCGCAAAGGGCCGTCCACGACCCACTCGATCGCGCACCGCCAACGTGTAATCACGAAGCGCACGGAATGTCTCATCCCAGGTCTCACCGCGATGGATGTTCGTGCAATAGGCCAAATGCAAACCGTGCGCCAATCTCATAGTCTCAACCCCGTCTTTCCGTGTTCCTCATCATCCTGCACACCCGCCCTATTCAAATCCCCGATGGCATCTTAAATTTCCGGCTTTGACTCATAAACCGCGCCGGGTTGTGGAAGATCACCCGATCCACAAACTCATGCGAATGCCCTCGCCGACGCATCTCCACCGCAGCGCGTGGCACCGCCAACGGCACGCTCACTCCCCAGTCACAGGCGCTGTTCATCCAAATCCGCTCCGTCCCGTAATTCTCCAAAATATCGATCGCCCGCGCCGCCGTGCACTTGGACTCCGGATACAGCGTCATTCCCGCCCAAAATCCCTGGTCCAACACCATCTCCACCGTGTGTTCCTCTACATGATCAATCACGCACCGCTCCGGCTTGATGCGCGAGTCGTTCTTCAGCACATCCAAGATCAAGCGAGTGCCCTTCAGCTTGTCCTCCAAGTGCGGCGTGTGCACCAAAATCAGCTGCTCATGACGGGCCGCTAGATCCACGTGCATCTCCAATACCTTCAGCTCGTTCCGACTGTTCTTATTGAGCCCAATCTCGCCAATCCCCAAGACCGACGGGCTATCGATAAACTTCGGTATCAGATCGATCACTTCCGATGCTAACTTCACATCCTCCGATTCCTTCGGATTGATGCACAGCCAACAGTAGTGTGCCAAACCAAACTTCGCCGCTCGCTTGGGCTCGTGCTCCGTAAGTTGTCGAAAATAGTCGTAAAACCCATCCGCCGAGCTGCGATCAAACCCAGCCCAAAATGCCGGCTCGCAAACCGCTTGGCATCCGCAGGTCACCATGTCCTGGTAGTCGTCCGTCACCCGACTCACCATGTGTCCGTGAGGCTCTATATAACGCATGTTCCAAATCCCTCCTGAAATTTAAGCCTGAACCGCAGGGACCGGAGCCCCACACGCCGCCTTCGTCGTCGCTGCCGGAATCGGCTCCACACTGGTATCGCTCAACCCCAGCAACACGTGCTTCGCCCGATCCCCCTCCGACGCCGTCAACACGCTCATCGCACCGCGCAAAGCCGCCAATCGAAAATCGGCTTCTCCCGTCGCTCGATCTACCCGATCCAGGAACGCCGCCAAATCAATCACCTTGCTCCGGGCCTCCATAAAATACAGGTCCAACACTTGTTGTCGCGTCATCGTCATGGGTCTGTGGTTATTGCTTTCCACCAACCCTAGCCCCTGCCCGCTTCCTCGGCAACGCGTATGATCAAAACCTCCCCCAACGTCGCGATTCCCACGCCCCCCAAGTCCCCAAGCCCCAAAAGCCACGTCAGGAGTCCCGCGTTTACGCGGTTCAGGGAAGCCTCCCCGCCCCCAAGCCCAGAGCCTCCAAAAGCCCTCGCGCCCCGAAGCCCTCCCAAACCGCCTGAAGGCGGAACTCCCTACAAAGCCCCAAGCCCCCAAGCCCCAAAAGCCACGTCAGGAGTTCCGCGTTTACGCGGTTCAGGAAGCCTCCCCGCACCCAAACCCACCGCCTCCAAAAAGCCCTCGCGCCTCGAAGCCCTCCCAACCGCCTGAAGGTGGAACTCCTTACAAAGCCCCAAGTCCCAAAGCCTCCAAATCCACGTCAGGAGTTCCGCGTCTACGCGGCGCTTCCCGCTACCCTGCTATCTTTACCCCCTCATCGCCGCGCGCTCCCCGACACCAACACTTCTTTGAGCCGACCCAACACGCCGCGCCGAGCCCAACTCAAGCCCACCGCCAGATCAAAAATAAGGCTCCAAAGAAACCAGAACAACACCCCCCGGTGCTCTTCAGGCGCGGGCGCCAAAAAAGCAGGCTTGAATATCATGGCACGCACAACCGAGGTGACAAAGACGCAGATCCACGGCGCCAACAGCATCACGCCACAGGTCGCCACCACGGTTCTGAAGTAATCCCGCTTGACCATGGCAAAGCGTACGCCAGTCCAAACTATCCCCACACAATCGCCCACCGTCACAACCACGAATACCCCAAAAATCCACCATGGCATCGGACCGTGCGTGTAGAGCCTTTGTGACCAATGCATCAACCAGAGGATCTCGACCGCCATTACGGCCACAAGCGGTCGACCAAATTGCCGCATCAGCGCCTGAAAGTGGCCGCGCAACACTGACCTCGCCGTTTGGGGCGTCGTGAGAATCAACTCCATCACACCGCTCCCGCAGTCCTCACTCCACCGCCGACACACACTCAGAGCCAGCCAAGTCTTCACCCCAGCGTGAATGCAAAAAAATACGACCCCTAATGAAAACCACTCCCTAAAGTCCGGCGGAACCGCAACGTAATACGCGCATAACAACGCAAGGATCGGAAAAACAATAAACCACAACCAAGCCGGGCCCCGATCTAGGCGTAGGGTCGCCCACAGGGAAGGGCTTCGGTCAAGATATCGCCTCAACCCTTCCCGGCGAACACGCTCCAACCGCGCCAACCATCGTCCGAGCCAATCGTCACGATCCGTTGTCACACCAGGCCCGGCGGCAGCCAGTCGAAACGTCTGCGGCGTCGCGGTTTCTCCCTCGTCGCGCCAGTGGCGTCGGATCCATCGGCTCGCAATCTCCAAGCACAACACACTCAAGCCAAACTGAACCAAAAGGCCGAATGTGAGAGCCGCCTGATACATCCCCGTGCCGCGGTTCCCACCCCACACCATCTGGGGCACAAACCAAGGGCTCAAACTCTTCAGACACCACCCGACCGAGAAAGGCCCCATTTCACCACCAAAAAGTGCCGCAGCAAAAAGGTAAGGAAATACCGAGATCATCAAAAAGATAACCACCCAAAGCACCATGCCTTCACGTTCATGCCGAGCCAGGGCGGAACACATCACTCCCATCGACGCCGAGAAGATCAATGCGCCAACCACCGCAACAAATCCCAAGAAGGCCTCGTCGGCAGACACCCCTCCCAAAAGCAACGGCAGACAGAGTATCGGCCCGAACGCAAACAGACCGTGCAACAGCACCCATGAGTTCACGGCCAGTTTACCCAGCACGATCTCTCGCGCGCTCAGGTCGGTCAAAAACAACAATCCCAACAGTCCCTCGCGCTTCTCAACCGAGAACGCAGACAGGCTTGAAAGCCCACCAACCACCAAACACATCACCAGCATGAGTGCCTCAAGCATCCGAAACAGGACCGCTCCGACGGCAGCCATCGGTAAACCCACAGAACGAAACTCCCAAAGCAGCACCGACGATAATACAATCCCAAGCCAAACAAACATTACGCGCATCCGATACGTCCAAGCCTCCCGGGATGCCACCTTCAATTCACGTTGGATGATCGGAAACCGCATACAAACCACACCGCCTTCATGTCTTCACACGCATGTTCTCAATAGGAGAGTCCGCTACGCATACCGAATCCTCAGACGTTTGGCGACCGAAACCTCCAACCCACAGCGTCCACCTCCTCGAAACACCCTCGAACCTCCTCCCCCCACCCCACACACCTCACCTCCTCTCTGCGCCCTCCCCTACTCCGCGCCTCCGCGTTAAAATCCCAACCCCGCGCCCCCCACCGCCAGGACCG
>Ga0172367_10006749_pt1 | contig 13369 bp, 17 predicted proteins | sample Lak10m_FD_114542 | JGI IMG/M metagenome (GOLD analysis project Ga0172367, IMG submission 114542) | Freshwater microbial communities from Kabuno Bay, South-Kivu, Congo - kab_022012_10m | ecosystem: Environmental > Aquatic > Freshwater > Lake | place: Democratic Republic of the Congo: South-Kivu...
AAGGAGAGACTAATCCATTCGGGTGTGTATCTGCAGCGATCCAAGGAGCAGATCAGACCAGACATGCCACCTCTACGTATTGACAGCCGCGTTGTTGACCTTGATGCTGCACCCATGCCAGTAAACGCGACACAGCAGAGACAGGCTATTGCCAGCGCCAAGGCTCCACACACGGTGGCGATGATGATGGAGTTCATCAGGCGTGGAGAAAAAGTGGCAGCATTCACGAGCTTCAAGAACGCACTTGCTGAAATCAAGGGCGGCATCGAGAGGACCATGGAGCAGGATGGCATCGCCGGTAGGGTGGCAAGCATCGAGGGGTCGCAGCCTGACAGGAAAAATGTGATCAGGGACTTCAGAAACCCCGCATCAGACTATCGGGCAATCGTGATCAGCACACCTGCCGGGGGCACAGGCCTTGATTTCCCGAACATACTGACCCAGGTGTTTGTCAACGACTTCGACTGGTCTGTAGCAAAAGACACTCAGTCTCTTGGTAGGTTCCACCGTATCAATAGCCAGGAGCCAGTAAATGTAACATACATGGTGGCTTCGGGGGCGGACTCCGACAACTTTGAAAGGCTCAATGCCAAGAAGCAGGTTGCTGACAGACTTAGGGCCTTGGATCAAGAGGAAGTTAATCTTCTACATTCAGGAATTGATGGTTCTGACGAACGCGTGAAGCAACTTCGGCGCGAGCGCCTGCAACTCAACCAAGAAATTGACAATTTAGATCGAGCGTAGGGCAGTTATCATCTTGAAAAGATTGCCCCAGTGGCGAATCTTGGCAAGACCCAACAGTCGCCTATAGGTTTTTCTGTCTTCGCATCTGACTCTGTAAAACCTGTTCCTGACGATGCCCTTGGGCGTGATTTCAACCACAGTCACTTCACTGAGGCCCTTCATAGGCCCTCCTATGTGGACATGCATCTTTTTCTTCTTGTGATCATGTATCTTTGGATGAATAGCTACTGACGAAGCCACTTTCACCATCTGTGATGCTGTTTTGGTCGTTGGCTTTACATGATCATCGGATTTGACGAAGCCATGAAAACCAAGTGACATCCATTCACCAGAGGAAACGCCTACGTCAGAACGACGTAGGCGTTGAATAATTTCTGAGTGCTCTTCCATGCACTTATTTACTGCACATGGCGGTCTAGCCCTTTATCATACCCTTGAGCCTGCTGATGAGACCTCCCTGCTTTGGGGCAGAGGTGGTTTTCTCTTCAGTGACGACATCTGCCTGAGTGGTGGAAAGCACCTTGGTCTGAACCGACTCGGGATCAACTGCCGGCATGGTGGCTGCCTGAACCTCAACTATCGGCTTGTCCTGTGCTGCCTTCATTGACTCCTCCAGCTTGGCCTTGGCGGCCGCCTCAAGCATCGCCTGCTTTTTACGCGCACAGGCACTACATCCAGGCTTGGGAGCATTTGAGGTTGGTGCTGGCCCAGTTCCTGCTGTGACCTGCTGAGGCTCCGCCAGTATGACGGAATCTCCTGCTATGCTCCTGCCCAGGTTTATGAGAGCATTCTTGCTCCTCATGGCATGAACTATGGCGGGGTTAACCAGGCTGGCTTCCCCCGACATGTAGTTCACCAACTTCCAAGGGTTGCCATCAGGAACCTTGTCGGCAAGAGCGCCAGTCCATTCGGTACCCCACATGTGCAACCACTTTTCCGCAAATCTTGCAGAGTGGTCTTCTGTGAACATATGGGTCATGACTGCAATCGAAACCTCCTCAGGGAAGACATGGCCACGCTTCCTCGCAAACTCATGGAACTCATGGGCGACCCTCTTGGAAGTTTCTGCGAATTCCGAAGTCACACCCCAGAAGCCACCGTTTGAGTTTCTTATCTCACCCTGCATCACGCCGAAATCTCGGCACATGCTGACGAATTCAGCATTCGGACAACTCCACCAGTCCGCCCTGCGGGTGTGCTGGGTGTTCATCGGGCCCTCAAGGAAACTGTGCCATGGGCCGTGATCAAAAAGCTTTGGAAGTAGTTCAGAAACATTGCGAACCACATAATGGTCCGAATCTATGAAGACAAGATTCTTCCCTGGCTCTTTCGCCATATGTTTGCACAGATACTCAAATTTCCAAAACTGAAGTTGGTCAAGCTCGATTGAACTGTCGAGGGGGCGATATTCTGCATCCTTGATGGGCTTGTCGGCAAAAACAACTATTCTGCCCTTGAAACCCGTCCTCCGCAGGCTAGAAACGAGCGACTGGAGCATGAATGAGTATTCGCCCCAAGCAACGCTCCAAACTATAAGTTCTCTCTCCTTAGACATCAGCGCACCTCCGCAGCATGAGCTATCATTGAATTCCAATCACGACGTGCTTCATTCTCGTCGCACCAAATACGCAACGCACATTCGCGTGCCAAAGCACCCATCCGCCACCTGTTGTCGGGCTGATGCAGGTACTCTAGAGCCCCACGCATGTCGTCAAGGTCTTCAACCAGGAACCCAGTGCGTGTGTGCCACACCATGTTCGTGAAATTCCACTTTGGCGGAGCCACCACTGGCATGCCAGAAAGCTGAGCCTCAACAACGGCACGAGACTGGTTTTCTATGTAAGAGAATGATCCATTGTAGACAAAAACATCAACTCCCGCAAGCCAGTCTTTCACTGGGATCTCGCAAGGCTTTCTCAACTTCCATCGTGAGTCAAAATCATGCCACTTGTATCGTGCCGCAACCTCATCGCTCCATCCCATGAGGTCATACTTCCACAGAGGTGCAGCAGACTGCCACAGAACCGGCAGATCACAGGAGAATTTTGCCGTGTCTGGTCGGCTGACCTTGCCGATTACGGGCTGCCTGTCTGGCCTGACTATCATAGGCCAGTGAGAAGAATCTATGTAGTTCTTCAGTATGCGTATCGGCTGAGTTGGTCGTGCTGCAGCAACTTCTGTATGCATCTTTTGAGCGTGAAATTCACTTGTGTAGAGCACCACATCAACCATTCCCTGGCGGATGGCAGCCAACTCCGCCTCCGTGTGCCACATCATGTCGTTGGCCCATATGAATTTGAGACCACGAGACTTTATGCTGCGCAGGCGATCTTTATCAGAGAATATCCTGAAGTTACAGCACGAAAAAGCAAACCCATCACACTTTTCAGGTATTTGATCCTGAGTGCAATACTTGACTCCTAGCGAGTCCATCCAGTCTGTCCAATTTTTTTCTGACAGCCTGAACGCATCGTTCGGGACAACCGTGATGGAATAATCCTTGGCGCACAGAGAGACTATGTCCCTCATGCGGGTGTCAGCACCTCCTAGGTCTGACGGCCACTGAAATATGTAAAGTGATGGTTTCATGACGCTTTTTTTACCTGACGGGAATTCATGGCAGACCACAGGCTGACATCCGACGCAGACACCAGCTCTAGTCTCCCGCCATGCTTTATCGGCTTGACCATGATCCTGTCACCATGCAGCCCCTCAACCCTAGCACGACTCCAATGTGGTTGGCTCTTGCGTGGCTTGACCCTGACCCAAACCTGGTTCTGCTCCTCCAAAAGCATGCGTATCTGGTTCATTATTTCTTCGACAGAAACTGACTTTCGTCCCATTGATTTTCTCCTTCTGTGGAAATTCCACATGAGGAGTATAGAATCAATCAGTCATCAAGTCAAGAGTGGCAATCAAGATCGTCTACAGATCCAATAATCCTCTTTAGATTGTTCTTGAGGATGCGTTCCAGACGCAGTCTGGCTGTGTCAGCTGCCCCCTCAGCCTCTGGCTGGGTCAGGTACTGACCTATGGTTCGGTAATGGCTGTCTATTGTGATGTAGACATCCCAGACTTTGATCTTCCTGCTTGGAGATATGCCAGGGCCAACAACGCCCAAGATGTCAGGATACTCCATTCTCTTCTCTATGAATGTTGAGAATATGGACTCACACCTGCGATAAAGATGATCAGTCTGCCTTTCATCCTCTTCGTAGGCAAGCATCATGGCCCACTCAACATCGGTCAATTCATCTATGGACTTGGTCAGTATCTGCCGACGACGGCGACGCTCCTTGGGCGGCTTTTTGCTGTTATTTTTGTTTTCATCCATGGTGGTTTTCTCGCATGACCAATCATACGCTCGAAGGAATCTCATCACGACGATGGGAACAAGATCATGTGAGCAACGAAAATCTGCGAGAAACTTTCTACCAGAATGTTCTGAACATACTGTCGGATAAGGGCAACTGGGCCGACTTCAACAAACACTACAGCCTTTGGCTCCAGGTTAAGAAAATGGAGCAACTAAAAAGACCATCGTTCGTCGATGGCAGCGTTGATGTGCCCGAGCCCGACCCAGACGATTATCCCCTCATCAATCCCTGAGGATGCTTCGGGCCGTCTTGGACGCAAATTCATTCCTGTAGGACTTGAGGTGTGGGGTGACCATACGACGCAGGTATGCCCTCTCCCTGCAGATATTGGCGTTAGATGGGTCATCAACCCATGGGATGCCTGCCTTGGCGACGAAATCATCGATCACATCTCTGTCAAAATCAAGCATGGGACGAACTACAGGGGATTTAAACATGAAAGACCTGCGTTCTATGAATTTACTCGTAGAGATTGGGGATCCACGAGCCAATCTCATCAGCACGGTCTCCAGCATGTCATCAGCATGGTGCGCAGTGAGCACTTCTCCACCGAAATTGTCGGCTTCTGCAGAGAGGGCTTCGTATCTAACCATCCTGCCCTGCTCGTAAACATTACCTGTCTTCGGAACAACCACGCTCCTGATTACAAACTCGAAGCCAAGCGCCCAAGCCTGCACCCGTGTGATCCCCTCATCAATGTGCGCGTCCTGCCGAAGACCATGATTAACATGGCACATGCACACCTGGGATGGATGATCGGTGATGATTCTTAGGGCGACCGCGAGGGCCAATGAATCTCTTCCTCCACTTGCTCCAACGATGTACCTGCCGCTGCTGGATGTGTGTTTCCTCACCCCAGCAACCAGCTGGTGCCTCCTGAGATCTGGCACATCTGCCTTCAAATCAAAGAGGATTGGCATATGTAAATCAGGAATAAACATTGGTAGATTTACGAAAGGAAGAAGATAGTGTCAAAGTTAGTCAAATACTCTCGTGCACAATGGATAAAGGATGGCATGGATTTGGGGATCGTTATTGCTCATGCAGACACTCCCAAAGAGTTCATGACAAAAATCGCCCAGAGCAAAGATCAGTTTGTTTCTCTTTGCGATCAGTACAACATCGACCCCGATACGCTGATTGATGCCCATCGCAGACGCGGGGTTCTTGCTCACCAGAAGTCCGCCAAGGCAATCATACGACGTCTAGGTGCCTCCCCCGGCAGGGAAGATTTGGAAAAATTCATGGAGACAGCCTCTGTCCTTGAAAAGGTTGCCTTCCTGGGGTCAATAAGGCAGGGGATGGGGTGGCTGGCGACCTTCGGACTAGGTAGGTTGCTGAAGTGGGGGGCAGGTATTGGACTTGTTGCAGCCCTCATCTACTACCTTGGCAAAGCCGGCTTTTTCGGCAAACCAGCCAAAGTAGACCCAAAGATGATCGAGGAGGCAGGCAAAGCTGGCATACCGAACCCTGAAAAAGTGATGCCGTATGCGGCAAATCTAAGAGATGGCAAAAATCTGGAAGCCCTGAAGAAGTTGCATGCTGCCATGTGCAAGAAGAGCGGAAGATGCAAGGACGATGGCTCCATAAGCAAGGTGATGGCGGTCTTGACGCGAAAAGACGGAACCATCAGCCCCTGGGCGGCCGCAGGAGCTGCCGCTGGAACTGCAGGAATTGCAGGACAACTTGTTGGCGGCATCGCCGAAACTGTGAAGAGCGTTACGAAATGAGCAAACCAACAGGAAACTGGCACCAACGAAGCAAGACATGCTCCCTTGAGGGGAGGCATGTGTCGGGGAAAAACAAACTTGGCGTTGAGGAACACGGAAAATGCACCTCATGCTGGAAAGACGGCTTCGGAACCATGTTTGCCAGGATACAGACCAAATCAGGCTCCGCCGATGTCTATGCATCCACCTGCAGAACACATGCAGAACCAGAGAAAAAAGAATTTCAAGGGAAGACTGTTGAGTACAACTTTGCAGGCAGAAGGTATGAGGGCAAGGTCATCGAAGCTGGCAGGTCGATGGCCACGGTCGAGCATTTTGACCCAATGACAGGACATAAAAATTCAGTAAGGGTTCCCCGCAGTCATATACTTGACTCATGAGAGCAAGAGCAGTCTGGTGTGACCATGACATGGCAAGAGATCTTGTCATCTGGTCAGATGGCCCTAAAGGAAAATCTACCGCACTGCTTGCTCTGATTGCAAAATTTGAGTCCTGTGTTTCTGCCTCATCTTGGGGTAGTGACGATCTGTGGAAGTTGAAGCCCCTTCACGCCCCAACCGCATCGCATGTCAGAATGACGAAGCCAGTTGACACGCTCATGTGGTATCCACCCATGCGGCTTGGAGCGTGTCCTGGCGATATCCCATCATCAGTATGGTACATGAACTCTATGCTGGAGGAGATAAAGGCATCAAAGCAATGCGTGGTCGTTATTGATGATGCCGATCTTTTTGGCCGTACCATGGATTGCCTGAGAAAGATACAAGATGCGTGCAAAGACGGCGGAAACCAGATGATAGCTTCGGTGAGATACAGACCACCGTCTGATGGGGACTGGCAGACGCACGAGATGGTCGGTTGATCAGGGCTTCATCAGGTCATCTGGATCTGGGTCACAACCGTCCGACTCTTCGTTTTCCAAATATTCAGAGGCAAGGTGGGCAACTGCATGCCTTTTCATCTTCTCTATCTGACCTGGGGTGAATGATCTGCCTCCGAATCTTGCATAGGTCATTATGTTCATCTTGTTTGGATCAGCATCGGATCCCAGCAGCATCATCGAGTTTGGCCCCTGGGGCGTGTCATCCACATCGTCTCCGCTGTCGTCAAACGTGTGCTGCAGGCCAAAGTGATGACCCATTTCGTGGCTCAAAACCTGAGGAAGATTCGTGCCGCCCGCTATCCAAAGTTGCCCGCCTTTGTCGTGGCCGATTTCGGCCAGTCCGGCGATGCCAATTCCTATACCGAGAAGGTAATTGATCTCGATAAGCTTTTTGCTGTCAACACCTCTCATTGGCCGCTTGAGCGCCTGTTGAATCATGTGCCCCTCCTCTGCCTTGCGCACTGCCTGCAGGGCGATGGATGAATCAGGATCAAAAGGCACTTCCTCAATAGACCAATTAAATTCCTTGACAACGAATGTGATGCCCGAAGCAGCAAAGTCATCATTCATCACCCCCAGATCATCCATAATTTTTTTCAGAGACCTAGCCTCTACACGCTCAATGGTGCCATCAGGCCGCTGCCATTGGACAACCTGAACATGTACACTGACACCGAATGTTGCACTCTTGCCGTGCTTCCACCTCTCGAGTATGGAATGGGCTGATTTCTGCCACCCATCAAATGAAGCGACCCGAGTTTTGCTCGGGTCGTCTGCAGAGGTGGCATTTTTGGTGGACGCAGCCCCTAGGACTGCAAAGGCGGCGAGCAGGGTCGTCGCCAACCGATGGGTTTGGCGGGCGTCACTCATACACAATAAATACAAACCTTAAAAGTCTCTTCCTCCCTCGTAAGTACTTGATACACAGTTATTTATGCAAGAATGTGCAGAAAATAACTTGGTAGTTTTTGAGGGGCTTCCTGCCTCCTTCAGCAGCATGCGGACTCCATGCGCATAAGCCTTTGGATCTTTTTTGACGCATGTCATGCATGGTGACACATCATGGGTGGCACCGAGCATAAACATGTTTGCTTCATCGTGACATAATTCACATGGGTCAAATTTGAAATGCTTTTCAATCCAGCCGATGGTAATCTGATGAGTTCTTCTGGTGCTCTTAGAGATGATGTCGATGAGATATTCTGAATCATCGCCAATCATGAAGTGCAGTAGCTCACGGGGGGATGCGTCATGAAAACCAAAACGCGAATCCCTGCCCATCCATCTGAATTCGTCTTCCGACTTGTCATGTGAAACGCATTGGCTCAGCATCAGCGAAAGTCTTGTGTTGTCTTTGTGCCTAATAGCATAGGCAAGCGCCACAGCAGCATCGGGAGAAAAACTGCGAGAATGCCAATTCAAAAACTTAAGGTGTTTTTGCATTATTGGGAGATGCGGCAGAAGCCTGTGGTCCATCAGAGGAACCATGGGTCTTATGTGGCTTATAATTTTAGATGCCACGACCCTCTGGAGGAAGGGCGTTTTCCATTTAGGAATTCCGAATTTAGATTGCACATTCATGGAGGAGAGAACCATGCTCCCCAACATTATGGAAAAAGACCACGGGTCACATGCAGGCCAAAATACATCAGAATTGTTTGACACATACCACCCAAGAGGATCGTGCCCCTCAAGTGGCCTCGAGAGATGGAACTGCACAATGCCGCTCTGATTACCTGAAAATTCAAGCACAAAGTCATCTCCCCTTCGGGAGAATGACAGGTGAGGAACTTTGAATCTGTGCCCTGAGATGGTCTTCACAGGATCGGGGACAACTTGTCTTGCCTCATGAGGCGGATCACCTCGGCGAGCGCGGAGGACGCGTCCTTGTTGCATCGGCTTGGCTTGTCCTCGATGATCGCCTGGATGGCATCCTTCGAGTTTTTGGTCAGGAGTTCCCTGTTGTCCCTCAGCCATGTGCTGAGGGCTTCCTGGTGTTCAAGATTGGATTCTGAGGACCTCGGATCAGCGATCTGAACCATCTGCCTGCAGTCGTCATCGGCAAAGATGCTGACACTCTGCCTGTTCCTGTGCTGATTTACCTCTCGGAAACTCTGGCATCGGATGGAGTTGTTGAAGGCGTTGACTGCGTATGTGCTGAACTTGAGATTCCTGTGCGGGTCAAAAAGATCAACGCAGTCGAGCAGTTTAAGACCGCTCTTGGCGAGGATGTCCTCCTCGTCTGAGGTTACATAGTGCGCGCAGAGCTTGTTGTTCTTGTGCCACCAGTCAAGCATGAGCGGGTAGTTCAGATAGAACAGGTTTTCCCTGATGTACGCAGCCCTATGAAACAGGGTGCCACCCCATTCGTCTTCAACAATCTCATCCCAGGTTTTGCCACTCTCATGCATGGCGATGAGTTCCGTGCGGGCACTCAGGGCCGCACTGAAAAACTCGTTCTCTTCTGCACGACTGAGAACGATTGCGTTCCTGACCCCATTGGTGCTCGTGGCGCAGCCTTCACTGCGCTGCCTGATCATGTTGTATGCCCGTTCTAGCTTGACGGGACAGATGATGAGCGAATTGGCGGGCGTCTTGTCGACGAACCGCTGCCCGAGCCCGGCGGGAGAGGCTAGAGCCTGCCTCACCTTGTTTTCAATATCAAACATCATTTAAGCCTCCGTGCGACCGTTATTATTGACGCTAACTCCGTGCGTCGTGTGTATCCTACCACTCCCACCTTGACCATGCAAGACCTCTCTTGAAAAGTTCCTGTGCCAATCATACGCTCCTGAAGTGGCGTATACTTGGGCATGAACCCAGAGGAAGCCATCACAGTCAGCCATGAAGATGCGGAAGTCATTCTGAATCAATGCTTTAAGCATGGCAGGAACGCGCTCCTGGTGGGAGCCCACGGCACTGGCAAGACATCCCTGATACAGAAGGTTGCGTCCCATAATGGTCTTGAGCAGGGCTCTTCCTTCGTCTACCTGAGTGGATCTACGCTCGACCCTTGGGTGGACTTCGTTGGGGTTCCACGCCCCGAGGGGGATTACCTAAAATTCTACCGACCATCCTACATGGACCCCGACAAGGTTCAGTTGTTGGTGATTGACGAGATCAACAGGAGCCAAGCGAAGGTTCGCAATGCCTGCATGGAACTTGCCCAGTTCAAGACGGTCAACGGCGTTCACTTCCCGAAACTGAAGGCAGTTTGGGCATGCGCAAATCCAGCTGATCAGGATGCTGGATACACGGATACCGAGTCTATCGATGTTGCTCTGGCAGACAGATTCCACACCATCATGAGATTGTCAGTGGAGCCTAACAAGGCGCATTTCGTAGCACGATTCGGTGACGACATCGGATCGGCATCCATCGAATGGTGGAGATCTCTGTCTTCAGAATCTAGAAAAAAGGTCAGCCCAAGGAGGCTTGAATATGCTATCGACCTCTACAAGGTTGGCATCTCTCCCGAGATGGGCATGCCAGGCGTCATGGAGTCGGCATACCTCAAAGACTTCTTGAGCGGAGAGGATCCGTTGCGCAAGATACACAACTACCTGTCCGCAGGTGACACTGCATCTCTTGCCGAGTTGGTGATGAGCCCTGTCTCCATCCCCGCCCTGCAGAAGATGGCGGAGCATGACAGGAAGACCATGCTATCAGTCATCGATGCCCTACCTGCAGAACATTGCGTGTCTGCGGCCATGCGCCATGATCAATTCAGGAAGGAAATAGGAGTTCTTTACGCAGAGTGGTGGGCAGACGGGAAGAGGCTAGAGATGCCAGCCTCGCCAACCCTGAAGGTGATGCACAACTTGGCAAGTTTGTCAAAGTCAGAATTTCACCAGTGGGCGAGGGCTCTCGTGACCAATTCTGAGCCCGGAGCGGCAATACCCATGGGCAAGAGCATGAATGGGGATCAGTTTGGTGCCGCATTCAGGCAGAGGTATTGCGGCCCTGCGGCTAATTATTCCGTAATTTCCTACCTGAAGCCGTGGTCTGAAAAACTTTCAACCGAATTGAAGGCTTCTTTCAAGAAGATGGAGTCTGAGGCTCGCAAGGCTGAAAAGGAAGAATCTGAAGATGGCTTCCCAGTAAACCTTGCGGGAATGCTCAAGTCTCACCCCGACGCCATAATTGACAATGCCAAATATCTGCGGAGAAGCCTGATGCGTTGGGTAATCCCCATCCTGGAGAGGGATGGCGCCTGCGGCATGATCAAGCTTCGTGACACCAGGGTTTTCAGAAATCCTGATATTAAGAGGGGCTTCGGGTCTTCAATCCACGATGATCTCTACGCAGGTGTTGCAAATGTCACATTCTGAATCATTGGAAGGATTTGCCAATGCGCTTGCAATTCTAGAACTAAAATCGGCTGGTCTTGCTGCCATATGCAGGCACCTGCCGAAGTTTGCGGATGAAAGAATACAGACAGCCTGTGTGATGATGGATGGGGGCAAGCTATCTTTGCGGGTGTGCCCACGATTCTGGAATGGTCTAGATGTCGAGGGAAAGACTTTTATTTTGGCGCACGAGGCCATACATGTTGCCTTCTGCCATATGGTTCGGGGCAAGCACTTTCACCAGTCAGTCATGAACGTGGCAGCAGACGCCGTCACCAATGACATGCTCCAAGATGTATACAAGATGTCGCCCCCAAGCAGTCTTGCTGGAAAAATAATAACGGGAGAACTGGTGGGAGCGTGTTGGGATGATTCTATGGAATCTATCATAGCAAAATTGAACACCAACATTTGCACTATGATCTTGAAGGAAAAAACTTGGGCTTCTGACCACCGTCACTACGAGGTGGACGACATGTCTCAAGCTGTGGAAAAACTGATTGGTTCACTGCCCGAGAACGCACGCAAAGATCTCAAGTGGACCAACGGCGGGACAGCAGCCGAAACACGCATTTTGCGGAACAAGAGCATGACCGCAGCCAAGAAGTTGCTTGACCACCTCCGCAGGGGCAGGCATGGGCTGGGGGAGCGACAGACATATTCGTGGACCAAGGAGCCGCGCAGGTCCTCTGACAATCTTCTGATCCCATGCCTAGAGGAATCCAAAAACAAGTCAAAGTGCAGGATCAACATGTACCTTGACAGTTCTGGCAGCATGCACTTCCTTGAAGAGCAACTGCTTGGTTGTGGCAGGGAACTTCAACATCGAGGGGTAGAATGCGATCTTTTCTGGTTTGACACCGTGGTATACAAGATTGGCGCCAGGAGGCAAACATATGTGGGCGGTGGAGGCACTGATTTCGGGGCTGTGGTTAAGCACGCGGAAGAGCAAAAAAATGTTGACCTCAACCTGGTGATCACCGACGGTATGGCGGCTTCCGTTAGGGTAAAAAACCCCTCCGGATGGCTATGGCTCATCACGGAGGGGGGCTCAGGGGCGGCATTAAGGGGAATGCCGCAGAAACCTGTTAGTTGGGCTTTTCAGCAGAAGATTTGTTCTGCCCATCTTTTTCGAGAACCAGCTCCACGCGAGTTCTGAGTTCCGTAAATCTCAACTCCATCTCCCTCAGGCGGGCCGAGATCTCGACCAGGAGGACTTTATGGGCGTCCGAAGAGTCGCTGACCTGCTTGGCGATCTCGCTGTCCTTGGCCTTCAGGGAGGCTATCTCCCCCTCCAGGAAGCTCAGGCGCGTGTTGACCACCTGCTGAGTTGTCCAAATGGTTGCCACAAAAACTCCAACCGTTATTATGATCGACCATATATTTTTACCAGCCTGTGTGGCATTGTTGATTGTTCCGACCATCTCTGAAACATTCTCCCCCGGTTGAGATTTCGAAGTTTTTTTGGTCATGATGGGTTTTACATCACCGCATCAACTAATCCTTTGGATTTTTTGATTTTCTGTATCCAAGTCTCCAGAGTGCATGTGATATATCTGCGGCAGTTTCTTCGATGGCTGTTTCGTCCATGTCCCAAAAGCATGCGTGGAGGAATTCATGTATCCAAACTTCAAGTTCTTCCTCTCCATTGAGCTTGCTGTCAAGGCATATTCTTTTGTTGGGCTGACCTATGTCCGTGCAATATCCACGGGTGTCCTTGGATATTGATCCCGACTTGGTCAGTTTGTAAACCTTCCCACGCAGATTGACTGACCTGACCTTCTTCTTGCCCATTTTCGACCTCATAAAGAACAAGCTGGGATCATCAATTTTCCGCTACATATGGATCCGCACCCACCAAGGATGACGCCTCCCGTGTTGCAGCCACTGCTGTTTTCTCCATCGCACGCATGGCACCTGGTGATGTCAGAGAAGCACATGGCAACGAGATCGTGCGACTTAGAGCAGGAAACCACGTTAGTCGTGTCACTGCACACCATCCTTTCGTGCACCAATCCCGAAGACCAGTCATACTCATATGTTTTGTCGACGCCGCCAAATCCGAGCAAGAACCTTCCCTGCAGTCCGCTGCCGCAAATTTCCCCGTCAGGTGAGATCTTGGAAATATTTTTCATGCCCGACCTGACAACGGGACCAGATCCAGCCATCCCTATGGGCACGATCATAACATCCTTCATTCCTTCAATGTCTTGAGCATCGGATATCCACACCCCAGCGCACGAAGCCCCGTCCCTTGCTCCAAGCAGGCGCCAAGATCCGGCTGCG
>Ga0172367_10006751_pt1 | contig 13368 bp, 10 predicted proteins | sample Lak10m_FD_114542 | JGI IMG/M metagenome (GOLD analysis project Ga0172367, IMG submission 114542) | Freshwater microbial communities from Kabuno Bay, South-Kivu, Congo - kab_022012_10m | ecosystem: Environmental > Aquatic > Freshwater > Lake | place: Democratic Republic of the Congo: South-Kivu...
AAAGCGGGGGCAAAATTTGATATTGCTGACGTTACCACTGCTAATGAAATAGAGGAAATCGGATTTGCCGCAGCTCTAGAAAAAGCTATTACTGATTAACTTCACTATGACTGCAATGTTGATAACTTTAAGTTCAACAATATCACCCATTGAGTTGCAAAACTAAAATATTTAGTTAACGATTCGGGTACTGATAAGCAGGAAACATAAATGATTCCCCATTTCGATTCCCCATTTCTAATTTTTAGTCCTTAATTCCCAATCCTTAGTCAAATGATACAATAAGGAGTAACCAAAAAATGCTGGCATACGTTCTAGCTTTTGTGGTCGGACTTGGTAGTTTAGCCCTTTACATAGCAGCTTTCTTTTTACCGGAAATCCACCGTAAGAATGACTTTATCTGGAGTGGTCTAGGACTTTTTTATGCCTTAGTCTTATGGGTGTTTGCGCCACGCATTTCAGCCGGCCTATTGCTGGGTCATGTGGCTAGCGTCGCTGTTTTAGTTTCCTTTGTCTGGCAAACTCTTTCATTACGTCGCCAACTCACTCCGCAAACAGAACAAACCCCAGTACCCAGTGCTGAGACATTGAAAACTGGTATTCAAGACCAAATGACTAAGTTATCCCTCCCAGAACGGTTGACTCAGGTACAACGGAGTATTGGTAGTGCTTTAAGCGGAGTGAAGGGAAAAGCCCAACAAACCATAACTAAGACAAGGCCTGAAACTCCCCAACCAGAAGAAACGACCCCTGCACCCACGGAGAAACCCGCTGTTGAGATTATTGATAAAACTTCTTCCACACCAGAAGCACCAGCAGAGGAAGTAACCCCACCAAATCCTCCACCACCTGAAGTGGTCGCACCAGCCCAAGCAGAAGCTGAGACTGAACAAAAACCACCAATTTCCACCGCAGAAATTCCACCTGATGCTGCACTTGCTCCCCCAGCAGAAGCGCCACCGGAAAAAATACCACCTACTGATCAAGCTGGTTGACTTGGATTAAACCCAGCGTTATTTAAGATGGCGTTGGGTTTTTTCAATTTCTGAATTTAGTAATATCTTTGATGGAATTAGATCATTATTTATTAATCAATCAGTTTGTCAAATTAAATTTGATTTTAAAATGCTCCCAGCAAAAAATTTAATAAGGCTATGTATTGATCCTAACATCTGGTGTAGGTGAGGTACACAAGGGCGGGCAAGATGCTGACCCCACAAAAGTTTTATCATTCATGTCTGTACTTGAGATTCGGTGCAAGGTGCTGTAGTTAAGGAGTAACCATTTCCGCTACTAAATTAGGCGATGCTGGCTCAAAATTTAAACCCGTAATTTGTTGTGAACGCAACCCAATAGATTCATAAGTTTGTCCGTTATTATCACTAAGTTCTACTTCAAAAGCAGCACCATCAGCTAATAATTTAACCATTGTACCTACTTGACCGCGCAATAAGTTATGTTTAGGTCAATCAACTGTTAATGCTATTACATCTAGTAACTTAATTGTATTAAGATTGATTTTGCTCATCTTCATGGATAAAAAAAATAGTTAGATTAATTTCTTGATTGAAAACTCTGCTATACTATAGTGCATACGAATTACTGACATTTAAAATAATTTACCAAATTAATAATTATCAGGTTAAATAATCATGTCTAGTACACATACAGGTATTGAGTGGACTGATAAAACTTGGAATCCAACAACTGGTTGCGATAAAGTTAGTCCAGGATGTTTACATTGCTATGCAGAGGCTTTGACTAAACGGTTTCCTAATAATTTTAGAAATGGATTTAATTTAACTTTACATCCCGATAGGTTGCTAGAACCTTTAAAGTGGAGAACCCCTAGCAGAATTTTTGTTAATTCTATGAGTGACCTTTTTCACGAAGAAGTACCTCTAGATTTTATGCAAAAAGTATTCAAAGTTATTGAGGTTACACCTTGGCACATATACCAAATCTTAACAAAAAGACCTGAGCGTTTAGTTGAGTTAGCACCTAATTTACAATTCCATAAAAATATATGGTTGGGTGTATCCGTAGAAAATCAAAATTATGTCCACCGCGTTGATTTGCTGCGTCAAGTTCCAGCAAATGTTAGGTTTCTTTCATGTGAACCACTTTTAGGTTCATTGAACCTGAACTTAAAAAATATTGATTGGGTTATAGTTGGGGGAGAGTCAGGACAAAAACATCGTCCTATGAAAATTGAGTGGGCTGAGGATATTCGTGACCAATGTCAAAAAGCTAAAGTAGCATTTTTCTTTAAGCAAGTTGGCGGGAGAACTTCCAAAGCTGGTGGTAAGTTACTAGATGGTAAAATCTGGGATGAAATGCCTAATGCTTGGCAAAAACACCATCGACAATGGGGTGTATCTCCACAGAAATTAATAGTTAAAAAAGAAAGTTTAGGACTTACCGCTTAGGTGGAAATGTAACTCTAACTGCATCTCCAAAAGTAATTTCTCCTTTGTTTTTTTTTCTTTGATTAGCAGGTGGTTCTGCTGTGATTTTTCCTTGGGATTCAAGATTTTTCAGAGCGGCTTTGTAATTCTTTTCAATGTAGGCTCTACCTACATGATGCTGTAGATAAATTTCTTCCATAGTGATTGTTTGTCCTGCAAATTCATCTAGGAGCATTTGTTCTAATTCATCTAGAGGACGACTAAGTTCAAACAGCAATGGCTGCTTAGAAGTAGCTGGGTTATATTCAAAAGATGGTACTCCTTGATTTTGGTCAGAACTCTCTTTAGCCATAATATCTTTGATAATATTATAGGCATTCAAATTCTTGGTTACAAAAATTAAATGATGACTTGTACGTTGATTTTTTTCATGTTTAAAACGAAAATTTTGAACGTATTTTATGTCCATTTCTTTTAATGATTCACAAATGTATGTGACAATGAGATTTTCTCTATCATTTGAGTTATTTTTTAATTTATTGCGTAATTCATCTGCCCGTGTTTTTTCAAATAGTGCATTTATATGTTCTTCAACTAATGGATTACCTAACCCCATGCTAATCCGATTGTAATTAAAAAAGAAAAGGCAATCACAGCCCCAGTTTTTGACGAATGAGTTTATAAGTTGTAATGATAATCCTTTATAGCCAAAAGGATCTAAAAAGAACAGTGTAGGAACATCAAATAGTTCAATAGTATTTTTTCCAATTTCCAAATTAGTTACTATAGGTTGATATTTTAAAGTTTGAATACCAGGAATTGCATTTATAGCTGATTGCAGAGAATTAGTATGCTGAGAATTAGCATCATTAAATAATGTCTTCAGCATATTTCGCATATCTGGGTCAGCAATTGCGGTTTCTAAAACTTTGATTGGTGTTGATTTAGAACCATTTTCATATCTACCAGGTCCAGCAAAAAGGTCGATGTAGGCAATAATTTCATAACCTCTGTTTTTTGCCTTTGGTATAATTACTTTCGCCCAAGCCCAAAAATATTTTTCTACAATTCTGGCTTTAATTAAAGATTGCTCTGTCTGTTCATCAAAGAAGGAATCACCAGCCATACGTAATTACTCTATGTCAAACTAGTAAGTAGTATAATATATAAGTGATTAATAGATGTATAAAAAATAATGCAGTTTATTATTGAGATAATTTAAGCCGCACCATATTATTGCTGAGAGATCCGTACCCGGGTGAAAAACAGAAGAGATTTCGGTATTCATGCCCATCTTCTATAATTGATGGGATAACTTGCATATATAATCTTAGGCATGAGACTGTGACAGAACCTGGAAGCTACAAAGATACGGTAAACCTACCCAAAACTAAATTCGATATGCGGGCAAACGCCATCAAGCGGGAACCGGAAATTCAACAGTTCTGGGCAGAAAATAATATTTACGATCGCCTGTCGCAAAATAACCCCGGCGAATTATTTATACTCCATGATGGACCTCCCTACGCTAACGGTTCATTGCACATTGGTCATGCCTTAAATAAAATTCTCAAAGATATTATTAACCGCTACCAACTGCTACGAGGGCGTAAAGTTAGATACGTCCCAGGATGGGATTGTCACGGTTTACCCATTGAGTTAAAAGTTCTGCAAGATATGAAATCAGCAGAACGGCAAAGTTTAACACCTTTGACACTACGGCAAAAAGCCAAGGAGTTTGCCTTAGCTACCGTAGATGACCAACGGGAATGTTTCAAACGCTACGGCGTTTGGGGTGATTGGGATGATCCTTACCTGACTTTGAAGCCGGAATATGAAGCGGCACAAATTGGTGTGTTCGGTCAGATGGTCTTAAAAGGATACATCTATCGGGGTTTAAAGCCTGTTCACTGGAGCCCTAGTTCTAAAACTGCTCTAGCTGAGGCGGAGTTGGAATACCCAGAAGGTCATGTTTCCCGCAGTATCTATGCAGCTTTTCCGGTAACAGGTCTGTCTGAGGCGGCTAAACCTGTTTTGGGTGAATTTTTACCTCATTTGTCTGTGGCTGTTTGGACTACGACCCCTTGGACTATTCCGGGTAATTTAGCTGTGGCGGTAAATGGTGATTTGAGTTATGCTGTGGTTTCTACCAAGCAAGAATTTACGCATCAGGAAGTTGAACGTAGAGCAAGAGAAATATGGGAAACAAAAGGCAGACCTCAACAAGATAAATTTGGTCAAGATGCTGACTATATTCAAGCTTTACATGAATTTGAAAGACAAGTAAAACGAAAGCAAATTCCCAAATATCTTATCGTAGCCGCAGATTTAGTACAAAGTCTGTCAGCCACCCTTTCCACTCGGCTCACGGTGAAGGCTACCTTTAAGGGGCAAGATTTAGAACATACTACTTATCGTCATCCTCTGTTTGACCGGGAAAGTCCCGTGGTGGTGGGTGGTGATTATATTACCACTGAGTCCGGTACTGGGTTAGTACATACTGCCCCCGGTCATGGTCAAGAAGACTACATTGTGGGTCAGCGTTACGGTTTGCCAATCCTCGCGCCAGTAGATGACAACGGCAATTTTACCCCAGAGGCGGGTGCTTTTGCTGGTTTAAATGTTTTGGGTGATGGAAATCAGGCGGTAATTGACGCGTTGACGGCTGCTGGTTCTTTGTTGAAGGAGGAACCCTACGCTCACAAATACCCCTATGATTGGCGGACAAAAAAACCCACAATTTTCCGAGCGACTGAACAATGGTTCGCTTCGGTGGCTGGATTTAGGGAGGAAGCTTTAAAGGCCATCGCTGGGGTAAAATGGATTCCAGCCCAAGGGGAAAATCGCATTACGCCCATGGTAGCAGAACGTTCTGATTGGTGTATTTCTCGTCAGCGTTGTTGGGGTGTACCCATTCCGGTTTTCTACGATGAAGCTACTGGAGAAGCACTGCTGAATGAAGAAACCATCAACCATGTCCAAGCAATTATCGCCGCAAAAGGTTCCGATGCTTGGTGGGGAATGTCAGTGGAGGAGTTATTACCAGAGTCTTACCGTCATAATGGCAAGTCTTACCGCAAAGGTACAGACACAATGGATGTATGGTTTGATTCTGGTTCATCTTGGGCGGCTGTAGTGAAACAGCGTCCAGAATTACGCTACCCGCCTGATATGTATTTGGAAGGTTCCGACCAACATCGGGGTTGGTTCCAGTCAAGTTTGCTCACCAGCGTAGCAGTAAATGGCATTGCACCTTATAAAACTGTCTTAACTCACGGCTTTGTTTTAGATGAACAAGGGCGGAAGATGAGTAAATCTGTAGGAAACGTGGTCAACCCCCAAGTGGTCATTAATGGCGGGAAAGACCAGAAAAAAGAACCCCCCTATGGTGCTGATGTGCTGCGGCTATGGGCTTCGTCGGTAGATTATTCTGCTGATGTGCGTCTAGGTGGTAACATCATCAAGCAAATGAATGATGTTAGAGGTAAAATTCGCAATACAGCGCGGTTCTTATTGGGTAGCTTGCATGATTTTGACCCGGAACAGGATGCAATACCCCTGGAAAATTTACCAGAACTTGACCGCTATATGCTCCACCGCATCGCTGAGGTGTTTGCAGAAGTTACCGCAGCTTTTGAAAGTTTCCAATTCTTCCGCTTTTTCCAAACTGTGCTGAATTTCTGCGTAGTGGATTTATCCAACTTTTATTTAGATGTTGCTAAAGATAGATTGTACATCAGCGCCCCGGATGCTTTTCGCCGTCGCAGTTGTCAAACAGTGCTTAAGATAGCTTTGGAGAATTTAGCACGAGCGATGGCACCTGTGTTATGTCATACTGCTGAGGATATCTGGCAATTTATCCCTTACCAAACACCATATAAATCAGTGTTTGAAGCTGGTTGGGTGCAGGTAGATGAAAAATGGCGTAATTCTCAATTAGCGGAGTTTTGGCAACAAGTGCGGAAACTTCGGGATGATGTTAATAAGGTGTTAGAACAAGCCAGGGTAGAGAAAAAGATTGGTTCTTCCCTAGAAGCTAAAATCTTGCTTTATATCAAGGATGAGCATTTGCTTTATGCGGTGAAAAAACTAAATCCTGATATTGGTAATGGTATTGATGAACTGCGCTATCTATTCCTCACTTCTCAAGTGGAACTATTACATTCTCCCGAAGCATTGCAAGGTTCGAAATATAACTTGCAGTTAGATAGCTGGGGAATTGCAGTAGTTGATGCAGAGGGTCAAAAGTGCGATCGCTGTTGGAATTATTCTACTCATGTGGGAGAATCAGTAGAGCATCCCCTATTGTGTGAACGTTGCGTTCCAGCTTTGGCGGGGGAGTTTTAATCAAATAAGCACATAGACGACTATAGGTAGTCATTGCGAGTAGAAAGAGGTAATCCCAAGGATTGTGGGATTACTTCACTTCCTTTGCAAGGGCAACTATTAAATCCGACACAAATTATATGCGTCCGGAAGTTTTGTTGCTACAACTTCTGCAACAGCTCCTGAGTTAACTGAGAAAATGCTTTAGAACCCGATGATTGAGGTGCATTCAACACAACCGGCGTAAAACTATCAACAGCCTTAGCCACATTTATATCAACTGGTATTTGTGCCTTACAAATTTTCTCTACACCAAAATCTTCCACAACACGGTGCATCACTTGTTTATAATATCGCCCATTGAGCAAATTAGAACTAGCCATGCTAAAAACAATTCCCAGCATTTTGATCTCTATCTTAGCTTCCTGTTCGTGAGCATCTTTTAATTGACCAATGCGTCTTTCTAATAGCTGAATACCCACCACAGATAAAGGTTCTGGTTTAGCAGGAAGAATGTAGAAATCACTGGCAGCCAAAGCACTGCGAGTCAATAAATTATAGCCAGGGGCACAATCTAAAAGAATGAAGTCATACTCCTCGCGCACTGGGTTTAAAATATTATTAATCAACACTCTTTCAAAACGATTCCAAACCGTTTCAAAATCCTGCTCGCCCAAAGCAGTTGCTTGTTGGTGGAGCATCTCTGACACCACAAATTCATCATATAAATCAATATCCCCGGGTAATAAATCTATGCCGGGGATATTGCAAACCTGACCTTGAATAATATCTTGAATCGTCAGTTTTGGTTTGGGTTCAGGATTGATAATTTGGTCTATTAAATATCTCAATGTCTTACGTTGTTTGCGAAGTTTAGCAAAAGCTAAAGGCGACATTAAACTCAGTGTAGCACTGATTTGGCTATCTAAATCCAGGACAAGCACGCGCTTACCGTGATTTTTGGCTAAACAAGTCGCTATATTGACAGTGAGGGTGGTTTTACCAACACCGCCTTTCATATTTGCAGTAGCAATTACATATCCCATTGGTTAAGTCCTCTGATAGCGCATCCCCATATCTAGGTAGCGTACACTCCTATTCAATAATTAAAACTTCAATTAAGTGTAATCTTTTTGGAAACGTTAAAAATTAACGTTGTCCCTATTAAGGCAGTCAGATTATAACAGTGCCCAGGAGTGTTGAGATTTGTTTAGAGTATTTTTTAGTTCTTTTACCTCACCCAGAAGCCCAGAGGCGTGGATATATTACATCAAAACTGCTGCAATTTTAAGTTTTATTTAACAAGATTATCATATGTTTATTTTTTCGTAAAAAAACTAAACATATTTTTATGGATATACATATAATGTAAGTAATTTTTATAACACAGATAACTAAGCATGTGCCATACTCAAATAAGTATGAAGTTATTTCCATGATTTTAACTTTATTGGAGTAAAAAATTTTGCTTTTTAATCCTGAACTGTGTCGTAACGAAAGTGAAGTTGAAAGCAAACTCATAGTTCAGTATTTGTTGCCGCAACTAGGGTATACTCCCGATACGTGGCATCAAGAAGTTGCCCTTGGTAGCATTCGTTTAGATTTTTTAGCATTTGCAAAACAAATTATTCCGTTGGTTTTAGATGCTAATTCGCCGATGAGTGTTGTCATGGAAGCAAAGCATCCAAAGCAAAATTTAAATAATCATGTCCTCAGACTCAGACATTATTTAACAAGCTTGAATGCGCGATATGGGTTGCTGACCAATGGTAAGGAAATCAGGATTTATGAAAAGTTGGAATATGATATTGAGCTAGTCTTTCAGTGTTTGGGAAAGGATGTCGAGGAAAAAATAGAAGAAATTAAAGGTTTAATCGGTAGAGATATTCTCACCACAAGCCAAATCATAGCTAATTCAAAAATTCATATCACTCAAACTCATTCAACTACTGACAATAAGAGGGAAAATTCCATGAAAACAATTGCAATCTACCATCATAAAGGCGGTGTAGGTAAAACAACCATCGCTGTTAACTTAGCAGCTGGATTGAGGAAAAAAGGTAAAAAAGTTTTGTTAATTGATATAGACGCTCAAGCCAATACAACTTTTGCTACAGGACTAGTCAAATTTCAATTTGAAGAGGATGATGACTTAAAAGATCGTAATGTATATCATTTATTAGAAAAAACTGATAATAACTTTATACCAGATATTATTCGCAAATCTAAATTTTTTAATGATCCAGAAATTGATGTTATTCCTTCGCATATTACCTTAGTTTCACTTCAATCTAACCTAGTCAAGTATGGAGCCAGCAGGAGTAGATTAGCTAGAAAGTTGGATAAAGTAAAAGATCAATATGATGTTGTAATTATTGATACACCTCCATCGCTTGATCTATATGCAGAAGCTGCTTTAACGGCTGCTGATTACCTGATAATTCCTTCAGATTTAAAACCATTTTCCAACCAAGGCTTGCCCAGTGTCCAAAACTTTATTAAACAAGAAATTAATGAAAATAAAGAAGGTTTGGGAAAACCACCTCTGATCATTATGGGTGTTCTTCCGTCTAAAATTTCAACTAATGTTCAATATTTAAAACACAACTTTTTAAAGCAAAAAAGTTTAATTAATGATCGTTATAAACTGCCGCTTATGGATAGTATTATTTCTGAGAGAACAGCTTTATCTACTTGTATCAATAGGACTATACTTGTAGGAGATTTGGAAATTCCTGATCCTAAGTCCATTCTAGATTTTGCTAAGTTTGAATCTTCGGCAAACCTCGCTGCTGCTGAATTTGAATCTTTAGTTATGGAAGTTATGAAAAAAATGGAGTTAAAATAATGACTGATTTTTTGATGGTAGATGTTGCTAGTGTTAATTCAAGTATCCCTCGTTCAAATTTCCATGAAGCTGATTTAGATATTCTTGCTGATAAAATATTAGAGTCTGGAGGTATTCTCAAGCCGTTAGTTTTAAAAAAGATTGGTTTTGAAAAATACGAATTACTTGATGGACATTTTGAATACTATGCTGCTGTCAGAGCTAGAGAAAAAAATCCAGACGAAGGTGAAATGGTCAATGCCTTTATTATCCCTTCTGAAAAAGAAGAAGCAGTCTTAAAGCAAGCAACGATTTTAAGTAGTTTAAATTCTTCTGATAAGTCAGTATCTCCCATACCTGAAACGAGTAGTTCAGACTCATCACGGCTGACAAATTTGGAGTTACGCATTGAAAAGCAATTCAATGAGTTTAAGTCACAGCTAATACAAGAAAGACAAATAACAGATGAAAAATTTAAGCGACTTGAAAGCAAAATTCCAGAAAATAGTGAAGAAAATAATCCACTCAAATCATTAAATACTTTGCCTGAAGACGCTCTTTTTAAAAAGTTACAACGTTCTAGAATTAGTAAAGCTGAAAAACTTGCCAAAGCTATAGTAGAGGCTAGACTAAAAAAAACTAACCAAAAATTTGAGGATTATAGGGATGTCAAAAAATCTGTTAAAGGTTTAGGTGAACAAGGTATTTTAACTATTGTTGATGAATGGTAAATAATAAAATAATATCTTTCACTAAATACCGTAAAACTTTTTAAAAATCCATTTGCACTCTTTCTTTGCGCCTTTGCATGAAACATCACCCCTTAACTTGGCGCAACAAATTAATAACCCGACCCCGTAACCCAACAGGTAAAAAAGACAAACCCAAACCAATCAAAGTCTTAGCAGTAGAAAAAGACCGCCCCGCCAAAACCAGTTCCCTTCCCTTTTGGGTTTCACCTTTTTCAATCAAACGCAACCCCAATAACAATTGCGATTCAGCTAGGCGATATTGCCTAACTTGTTCCAACTTATCTATATCAAACTGATAACTTTCCAAATACCGAACCTTATCAAACAAATAAGGAATTGCTCTATTCATACCTTGCTGTTCTGCATGGGAACGATATTCCATTAATAATTCCGGTATATAATAACCCTTTTTATCAGCCAAAGCCAGCCGGACAAATAAATCATTATCTTCACAATTTTGAATATTCGGTAGCATAAACCCCAACTCTTGCAAAGTCTGACGACGAAATAAAGTCGCCCCAATTTGAAAGCTTTGGTTAATAAAAACCACCTCTAACAAATTATCCACTACGCCTGGTTTTAAATTAGCTCGACCCCAACGACGAGAATTTTCTTGAGTCTTTTTCTCATCCCGGATATTTTCAATATCAATTATCCAATGGTCAGTACCAACAAAATCAATTCTAGAATCTTGATCAAGTATTCCCGCAGTCCGGGCTAAAAAATTAGTTGTTAGCCTATCATCATCATCAAACTTGATAAAATATTCACCTTGGGCTGCATCAAAACCAGAGCGCATATTATTACTTTTACCAATATTTTGCCAATGACGGATATATTTAATTTTATTGTCTGTGTACTGTGACATCAATTCAGGAGTACCATCAGTTGAACCATCATCACAAACAATTAATTCAAAATCTTGATAAGATTGCTGAAGTACGCTTTCTATGGCGTATGGTAGGAGATTTTGCCGATTAAATGTAGGAATGCAAACGCTAATTTTAGCCACAGCTATTAGTTTGAGATCAAGTTACAACTTCACTAGAACCAGAGTTTTAAGATTAGTTCTGAGGATTGTTCATATATCATACAAGATGAATTCATTACCAGCTGACAGAATAAGTGATAATATTTATTTATCCTTAATTATCAGTAAAAGCAACAATTTATCTGTGAATATACAGAAACTTCATGATGTTTGTCGAAAATTTATTGTTCAGCTTTTGGTTGACCCTCAGTTATAAAAATCCTAAGACCTTCACCCTCAGCACCCGGACTTCTTCAATAAGTCGGGGATATTTATGTTGCTAACTTATTTACAATTGCCATATTAAAACTTGAGGAAAAATAGATAAGAGATATTTATCATGACATCAAGGCTGAAATCAGAGCATGGTGTATATGTCATCATTTGATTTAGTCTAATTTACCCTGAATTGCTGATATGCACATCTTAATGCTGTCTTCTACCTTTCCCTATCCGCCAACAAGGGGGGGAACTCAAGTGAGGACATTTAACTTACTCAAATATTTAAGTCAACGTCACACTATCACCCTCGTAACTCAACGGGATGACGACGTTACGGAAATAGAAATCGTCAGCCTACGGGACTGGGTAGATCATCTAGTTGTATTTGAACGTCCTCCAGATTCTGGAACCCCATCGGGAATACTCCAGAAAATACAACGATTAAGTCAGTTTTTGCAACAGGGAACCCCACCCAGCGTACTCAGCCGCTACTCAGTTGAAATGCAAGCATGGATTGATAACTTTGTCGAGGAGCAAAAGTGTGATGTGATTACCTGTGAACATAGCGTTAATGAAATTTATGTGCGATGGCATTTTCAGAAATCTCTCAGAACCATAGTCAATATTCACAGTTCCGTCTATGGTACTTGTCTGAACCAGCTAACAACAGGTGTCTCCGAAAATAAGCTCCGAGATAGGATTATTCTACCACTTTTACGTCGTTATGAACAAAGATATGGCGCAAAATTTTCGGCAATAGTAGTAACTACAGAAAATGATAAAAGTCAACTAGAAAAACTTCATCCTCACGGTGAAATTACAGTTATTCCCAATGGAGTTGATTTAGACACATTCCCCCATCGTACTACCGACCCCGGAGGATACAAATTAGTTTTTATTGGAGCGATGGATAACTTAGCAAACATTGATGCTGTCTGCTTTTTCGCCAATGAAATTTTACCACAAATTCAAAAACATTATCCTCAAACAACCTTTGATATTGTTGGTTCTCGCCCTGGTCCCGAAGTTTTAGCACTCAAACAACAACCAGGAATTAATGTCACTGGAAGAGTGCCTTCAATGGTAGACTATTTACACAAATCAACAGTCTGCGTTGTGCCCATGCGGACAGGATTTGGAATTAAAAATAAAACCTTGGAAGCAATGGCCGCCGGTGTACCAGTAGTAGCCAGCGATCGCGGTTTAGAAGGACTAGCCACAGATACTTCAACACCAGCATTACGCGCCAATGAACCTGCTGAATATGTCACTGCTATTAGTCAACTTTTTGATGATCCACAACTGCGTCATCAAATATCACATAACGGTAGAAAACTTGTAGAAACCCAATTCACCTGGGCCATGGCTGGAAAACATTATGAGCAAGTTTGTGTCGGACTCAATAATCACTAAGCATACTTATCAAAGTAACAGATGTAACCACACACAGCCCTAAAAAAAAAGAGGAGTGAGCAGCCGCCATTATCTTGATACCGCAGCCATCACTCCTTTAACCTCGCGCGTTGATAAGCTGTTATGCTTATTTATCAATAGAGCAAATTAAATCTGAACTTTTATCTAACTAAAGTCGCTAATCGTTGTTAAAAAATTACGTAACTAACTATACAACCTTTACCTTTTATGCAAATAGATTATTAAATATTAAGAAACTTTTTCTGAGAATTAATGTAGTTAAAATTACAAATTTCACCAATAAATAGTTTTACCCCATCCCCAGACCAAGAAAGTAAATTAGAGAGCAACCGAATTTAAATATGCTTGTTTCAAAACCTTGTTATGTAG
>Ga0172367_10006752_pt1 | contig 13368 bp, 12 predicted proteins | sample Lak10m_FD_114542 | JGI IMG/M metagenome (GOLD analysis project Ga0172367, IMG submission 114542) | Freshwater microbial communities from Kabuno Bay, South-Kivu, Congo - kab_022012_10m | ecosystem: Environmental > Aquatic > Freshwater > Lake | place: Democratic Republic of the Congo: South-Kivu...
GTACAAGATCGAGCCGCAGATCATCTCGGCTGTCGTCGCGCGCAACGAAAGGCAGGTGGACCTCATTGTCGACGCAGTGGCGCAGGCGACGAGTGGGCAACGCCGGCCAGTCGTGGCGCTTTGGGGCGTTGCGTTCAAGCCGAACACCGACGATGTACGTGAGTCACCGTCGCTGAACATCGCGCGAGTGCTCATTGATCAGGCGTGCGAGGTTCGCGCCGCAGATCCCGTGGTCAACCAAGCGCAGGTCGATGCGGTGCTCGGCGCGGGCAGGCTCCCGCTCGCAGAGTCTGAGATGACAGCCGCAGCCGGCGCCGATGTCGTCATCCTCGCGACTGAGTGGCGCCAGTACCGCAGCCCCGACTTTGAGGCTCTCCGCAGGGTGATGCGCGGTACCACGCTCGTCGATGGTCGGAACCAATGGAGCCATCGACAGGTACGCGCAGCCGGGCTGCAGTACATCGGAATCGGACGAACGTGAATCGGGTGCTCGTCACCGGGGCCGCGGGCTTCGTCGGGGCCGCGGTGGTCTCGCGGCTGCTCGCGGACGGTCGCGATGTCGTCGGCGTCGACAACCTCAACGACTACTACGACGTTCGGCTGAAGCACCACCGCCTCGAGCCACTGCGCGCCAACCCCCGATTCGATTTCAAACAGCTCGACATCGCAGACGCAGACGCGGTGGCACGACTGGCCTCGGATGTCGACGGGTCGCCGATCGTACACATGGCCGCACAGGCCGGAGTGCGACACTCCCTCAGGCAGCCCAGGGACTACGTGTCGAGCAACTTGGTGGGTTTCGCGAACGTCGCCGAACTCGCGCGTCATGCGAAGTGTCCACACTTCGTGTACGCCTCGACGAGCTCGGTGTACGGCCTCAACGCACGGCGCCCGTACCGCGAGACCGACTCGGTCCGTCACCCGCTGAATTTGTATTCGGCCACCAAGCTGGCGAACGAATCCATCGCTCACGCGTACTCGCATCTGTTCGCCATACCAATGAGCGGACTGCGGTTCTTCACGGTGTACGGTCCTGCCGGACGCCCAGACATGTCGCCACTCATTTTTGCCCGCAAGTTGATGCGCGGTGAGACGATCGAGCTTTTCGACGGCGGCAACGGTGTGCGCGACTTCACCTACATCGACGACATCGTCGACGGAATCCTCGCAGTGTTCGCGCGACCCGCGACCATTGACGAGAGTTTCGATGCGTCGTCGCCGTCTCCCGCCAGCAGCACAGCACCGTTCCGGGTGTTCAACGTCGGTTCCGGGAGGCCGATCGTCGTTCGCGAGTACCTCGAGTTGCTGAGCAAGGCACTCAACGTGACTCCGCGAATCGAGAATCGTCCCCCGCAGGATGGCGACATGGATGCAACTCACGCCGACACGACGGCACTGCGCGAAGCGACCGGGTGGCAGCCACGCACTACGCTCGCCGAAGGTACCGCACGACTCGCTGAGTGGTGTCGTGCGCACCCGACTCTGCTCGGAGCGTGAACGAGCAACACAGCTGGTCAGACGAACGACTATGTCTGCCGCCGTCGAAAGTTAGACTGAAAGGGATGACGCAACCAGGTTCATTGGTGCTCTGCGTCATTCCCGCGCGGAGCGGATCCAAGGGTTTGCCCGGCAAAAACCTGATGTTGCTCGAGGGCGAGAGTCTCGTGGCTCGCGCCGTGCGCCACGCCCGCGAATCAGGCGTCTGCGACCGCATCGTGGTCACCACCGACAGTCCGGAGATTGCCGAGGAGGCCCGCAGGGCCGGGGCCGAGACGCCGTTCGTGCGTGACGCGGCGATTTCAGGTGACCTCGCAACCACCGAAGAGACACTGCGCGACGCCCTGGTGCGCTCGGAGGCTGCATTTGCATGTCGTTTTGACGTGTGCGTGTTCGTCTCGCCGACCGACATTTTCCGTGAGCCGCGATGGATTGCCGCGTGCGTCGAAGCGCTGCGCACCGATGCGAACCTCGAGAGTTCCTTCGTCGGGCTCTCGACGCACAAGAACTTTTGGGAACAGTCGGACGACGGCACGTGGCACCGGTTGCGCGACTGGATGAAGGTCTACTCTTCGCGCCAGGTGCGCCGTCGCGTCGTGCGCGAAGACACTGGGCTCGCCTGCGCGAGTCGCGCCGACTTGTGGCGCGCCGGCCGGCGCATCGGCGATCGAGTGCACATCATCGTCAATGACGACGACTTCAGTTCGATTGACATCCACAAACGAGAGGACCTGCTGCTCGCACAGGCGGCGCTTGGCATTCGTGGTACCTGACATGATGAAAAAAGTCTCCATCATCGTGCGCACCAAGAATGAAGAGCGCTGGATTGACAAGTGCCTTGCGGCAATCGCGGGCCAGCGGTACTCGAACCACGAGGTGGTCGTCGTCGACAACGCATCCACTGACGCCACAGTGCGGAAAGCAGCAGCATTCGGCGTGAAGATGGTATCGATCACCGACTTCCGCCCGGGCGAGGCGCTGAACATCGGTATTCGGGCGTCGAGCGGCGAGATCGTCTTGTGCCTGTCGGCACACTGCATACCAGCTGGCCCAGACTGGCTCGGCAACCTCGTGGCACCGCTCGCCGACGCGACAGTCGCCGGCGTCTACGGTCGCCAGGAGCCGTTGCCGTTCTCGGACCCGCATGACAAGCGCGACTTGCTCACCGTATTCGGGCTCGACCGCAAGGTGCAAGAGCGTGACCCGTTCTTCCACAACGCCAACTCGGCAATGCTGCGCACGACGTGGGAGAAGTTCCCGTTCGACGAGAATGTGAAGAATCTCGAGGATCGTGTTTGGGGCCAGGCGGTCATCGATGCTGGAAGAACGATCGTGTACGAGCCCTCGGCGAGCGTGTATCACTGGCACGGCATCCACCAAGGCCTCGACCCGAGGCGGGCGCACGGAGTAGTGCGCGTGATGGAGTCGATCCATGGCGAGAGCCCGCTGCCGGCGTTTCTCGCCCCCGACCGACAGAACACGCTCGTAGTGATCCCCGTACGTGCCCAAGCAGAGTTCGCATTGCAGCCCGAGCTGCTTCGCATAACTGTCGCCCAGGCACTGAGCGTGCGTGGCGCATCTCGAGTGGTCGTCACCACCGAGTCAGCGGCACTCGCCGATGTCGCGCAAGCGGCTGGCGCGGATGTACCATTCGTGCGACCTGCATCTCTCGCCGATAAGGCAGTGGATGTGGTCGACGTAGCGCGACATGCACTGACCGAATCGGAAAAGAGTGGCCCGATTCCGGACGCCGTCCTACTGATGGAAGTCTCGTACCCTCTACGGCGTGTCGCTGACGTAGCAGCGATGGTCGACAGGCTCTACTCGGAGGGTCTGGAGGTCGTCGTGCCGGGCCGACGCGAACGCCGCGGATTGTGGGCCGACCAAGACGGCATCGTTACGCAAGTCGGCGAGGGATTCCGACCACGCGAGTCGAAGTCGACCACTGCTTACATCGGGCTTCTGGGCTACGGCACCGCGATTCGCACTGCAGCCTTGCGCTCGTCGGCGCCGTTTGCCGAGCGCGTCGGGGTGTACAACATCGATGACGAACTCGCGGCGCTCGAATTCCGCCCTGACCTCGACCGTGCCGCGGCTGCCGCGCTGCTGGCGGGTCGGTCTGCCGGAACTAGGTGAACGTGCGCGTCGCTCTCATCGGATGCGGTCGCGTCGCGAAGCATTATCGATCAATCCTCGCCGATACCGCACTGCGCGACGTGATGGTCGTCGGAGTCGCCGACCCCGACCCCGCCAAACGAGACGAGTTCGCAAAGCATTTTGGCGCGTCGTCGTCGTCGTCGGTTAGCGAGTGCATCGAGGCCAGTCGTCCCGATCTCGTGATCATCGCCACACCCTCGGGTTTGCATGCCGAACACACACGCACCGCGCTCGAAGCCCGTTGCCACGTGCTTGTGGAGAAGCCGGCGGCGATGGTGCCGGCAGAAATCCGCACGCTCGACGCGCTCGCCCGCCAACAGCGGCGAATGTACGGAGTCGCATTCCAGAATCGGCTGAATCCTGCGGTGCGCCTGTTGAAAGATTCGGTTGATCAATCTCGCTTCGGTGCCGTCACGAGTCTCTCGGTGCGGCTGCGTTGGTCGCGTGAGCAGTCGTACTACGACGATGGCTGGCACGGCACCTGGAAGATGGACGGCGGCGTCATCAACCAACAGGCAATCCACCATGTCGACGTCCTGCAGTGGCTGTTCGGGCCGGTTGTCGAAGTTTCTGCTGCGATCGGCAATCGCCTCAATCGTCTCGAGGCAGAAGACACCTTGGTCGCCGCATTCCGCACATCGACCGGAGCGCTCGGTACCATCGAGGCCACTACCGCGGCGCGCCCGCGCGACTTCGAGGCATCACTCACCGTCACCGCCCAAGGCGGCGTTGTGCGTGTCGGCGGCATCGCGCTCAACCTCGTGGAGGAGTTCGACTTTGTCGCCGCCGAACCCAGCGATGCCGAGCGCGCACGCCAGGCCTCCGTGCAAGTTCCGAGCGGGTACGGCCTGAGCCACGGCCCGCTCTTGCGCGAGATTGCAGATCGGTTGCGAGTGGGGCGAATCGACGCACCCGTTGACGCCATCGACTCGGTGCACACGTGTGAGGTGATTCATGCTCTCTACCGCAGCGATGAGACGCACGGATGGGTAACCGTCGGGGAGAACACGCAATCGGCAAGACTTGGGTCGAAACCAGGCGAGGGGCGCGCATGACCGAGATACAGAACAAGTTCCCCGGCAAGGATGTCACTCCGGAGGACTTGGCGTCGAAGTTTCCGCTCGTCGCCAAGCGCGACCCGCAGCACTTCTCGCGTTTCACCGTCGCGGGTGTCGAATTTGGCGGCCGTGATATTCCGATCATGGCAGGCCCCAACATGGTGGAGTCTCGCGAGTTGATCGTCGACATCGCCAAGAATGTCAAGCAACGCGGGGCGCGTTTTCTGCGCGGTGGGGCATTCAAGCCTCTTACGTTTCCGTATCGCAGTGCCAAATACAACGAGACGCGCGAGCAGGGCATTGAGTGGCTCGGAGAAGCCAAGCGCGCGACGGGACTGCCTGTCATCACCGAGGTGATGGAAGAGCGCTACCTGCCGCTCGTCTGTGAGGTCGCCGACATCCTGCAGATCGGCTCGCGCAACATGCAGAACTACCCGTTCCTCACGGCCTGCGCCAAGACCGGCAAGCCGCTCATGCTCAAGCGTCATTATGGAGCCTCGTTGCGCGACTGGCTCGGGGCCGCCGAGTACTTGCTTGTCGAAGGCAACGAGAAGGTGATGCTCTGCGAGCGCGGAATCACCACCGCCCACACGCACCGCGCGACGTCGCGATTCTTGCTTGACCTGCAGGTGATTCCGGCCGCAAAGGAACTCACGCATCTTCCCGTCGTTTCCGACCCGTCGCACGCGACCTTCTGGGCACCGTGGGTGACGCCGATGGCGCTCGCCTCGGTTGCTGCGGGTGCCGACGGACTCATGATCGAGGTGCACCCGACCCCGAACGAAGCGGCAGTGGATCCGCTGCAACCGCTCGACTACGCGCAGTTCGGTGACCTCGTGCGGCGCGTGCACCTGGTGCGGGATGCCACTCGATCCGCTTCTTAGCGCGCTCGGCGAAGTCGCGAGCAACGACCTGCCGAGTTCGCTGCCGAGCCGTGTCGCATTCATCGTCGGAGCGAATCCGTCGAATGGTGCGCGATCACCAAAGTTGTGGAACGCGGCATTCGCAGCGGCCGGAATAGAAGGAGCGATGTTCCCGCTGGACGTTACCGCCGATCGCCTCGGTCAATTGCTAGTGATTCTGCAGAATGACCCGCGCATCGTCGGAGTAGCGGTCGCTGCGCCGCACAAGAGCGAGCTTGCGAGGTTGATGGCGGGTCGGCTCACCGCTGCTGCGGCTCGCTGCGGATCGATCAACTTGCTCTCGCGCAACGAGGCTGGCGCTCTCGTCGGCAGCAACACCGACGGACTCGGCGCCATCGCCTCGTTGCGAGAGGTTTGTGCCGACCTTTCGAACTCGCGGATACTCGTCTTGGGCTGTGGTGGTACGGGGCGCGCCGTAATCGCGACGCTCGTCGACTCGGTGAAGTCATCGCAAGTGACCGTCGCCGTTCGGGGCAGTCATCACCGCGAGTGGCTCGAGTTGCTCGGGGTGACCGTGGCCGACAAGTGGACTGCCGATCTTGATTTTTCGACATTTGACGTGGTCATCAACTGCACGACTGTCGGCTGGGGCGAGCACGCCGAATCCTCACCGCTCGCTGGGTCGCAGTTACGAGCACTTCCTTCCCGCGGCGCGGTCTTCGACGTTGTATATCAGCCCGATCCGACGGTGCTCTTGCGTGACGCTCGGGCCCTCGGACTCGTGACGCTCTCAGGCACGCGAATGAACTTGCTTCAAGCTGTCATCGCCTTCTCCCTCGCCAACAGCGATGTCGACTCGGCAGTTGCCGGCAGTGCCATGACTGCGGCCGCAAGGTAGGGAGGGACGATGCGGCGAATCGAATTCTCAGCCGCACCTCGCGCCGACGTCGCACTGCTCAAACGCAATCTCGAGTTCTGGCCCGTCTTTCGCGAGATCGTCACCGGGTTCTCGACCATTGAACTCGAGACCATCGGTTCGCCTGTGAACGGCCGTGACGTCGTGCAGGTTGCGCGAGATCTCGTCACTAACAAGTCGACTCTCGGTTATGCATCAATGGCTGCCCGATTTCGAAAGTCGGGCGCCCGTGTGCTGCTCGCCTCGGATCAGACCAAGGAAGTCGCGGACGCGCTGTATGAACTCCTACCAAACGTCTGTCAAATCCTGATCGCGCACGGAAGTCAGCGCCCCGAGGTTCTTCTTGAACACCACCGAGTTTCCAGCCGCCCAGGCCGACTGCTCTGCGTTTGGGGAAGCAGCGACGTTGAGCTGTATCAATCGCTAGCCGATGACCGCATTCGATGTGTAGCGATAGGGTCGCTACGTAATGCCGCGTACCTTCGGCGCCATCCGCTCCAATCTGCACGAGTGTCGAAGCATGAGTTGCTGTTCGTTTCTCAATACTCGGGCTCCGACGAGGATGACCCGAATCCAATTACAAAGCGCGAGCAAGTCTTGCGGTCTCTGAAGTCGCACCTTCGCCGCTATTGCACCGAGCATTCAGTGCCGCTCAGTATTGCCCTTCGTCCGCCTGTCTCTGCGCCGCATGCGCTGAACCATTTGGACGAAGAGTTGGCGCACTATTGCCGCGAGTTCGCAGGAGTCAAACTCTCATTCACTGATCCAGGAGTCCCATTCGCCTCATATCAAGCCAGCGACGAATCAAATGTCACTGTTGGTGTGCCCAGCGGCGCTCTGACCGAGAGTTTCGGGCGCGGCAATAAGGTGCTTATGTTCAGGCAGTCACCGGAGTCGGGCTCATACTTCGGCTTTCCCGTCGATGGACCCTGGCTGGTCACCGAGCCGACTTACGACGAATTTGCGGAGCGACTCGACGACCTGCGTAATCGTCCTCGCGCGGAGACTGTTGATGACTGGCGACAGGCAAGGGATTTCATGTTGGCGAACGCCGAAAGCGACGCTCCGCTAACTCTCGTTAGTGACCTCATCTCGCGTTGCGTGCGAGGCGAACAACCGTAAGAACCCGCACCGCCGAGCACGCGGTGAACACCCGCGACGTCTGAGCCGCGCGCTACTTGATTCGGCACGGCATGCGTTTGATGCCGTTGATGAAGTTGCTCTGCAGATAGGCGGGCTCACCCGTGATGTGCAGATAGGGAAGTCGGCGGCGGATCTCGTCGAACATCACTGCAATCTCGCGTCGCGCGAGGTTGGCGCCGAGGCAGAAGTGCGGGCCGCCCGCCCCGAAGCCGATCTGCGCAGGCTGAATCTGGCGCGTCACATCGAAGCGGTACGGATCTTCGAACAGGTCTTCGTCGCGGTTGCCGGAGTTGTACCACATCACGACCTTGGTTCCCTTGGGCATCTTGATGCCGCGCAACTCGGTGTCTTGCGTCGCGGTGCGACGGAAGTGGATGACGGGCGAAGCCCATCGCACGATTTCTTCCACGGCGGTGCGGGTGTGCTTCTCGAAGTCGCCGAACCAAATGCGTTGCTGGTCTGGACGGCGTGTCAACTCGAGCATGCCGTGGCTGATTGCGTTGCGCGTGGTCTCGTTACCGGCGACGACGAGCAAGATGAAGAAGCTGCCGAACTCTTGGCTCGTCATGCGCTGGCCGCCGACCTCGGCGTGCATCATCACCGACGTGAGGTCGTCAGCCGGTTTTTTCAGGCGGGCCTCACCGAGCGCCTGGGCGTAGGCGAAGATTTCGAGCGAGTTCTTCATCAGGTTCTCGAGCGTGCCGCCGAAGTCGGGGTCGCCGGCGCCGAGAATCACGTTCGTCCAGTCGAGGATCTGCTTGGCGTCGCTGCGCGGAATGCCCATCATGTCGCAGATGATCTCGAGCGGGAACGGTGCGGCGAGTTTCTCCACGAAATCGAATTCGTCGTCGCTGTGCTGCTCGAGCACCTCGTCAACGAGCGTCTTCGCCTTCTCCTTTACGTACTCCTCGACGCGCGAGATCTCTTTCGGAGTGAAGCCGCGCGACACGATCGACCGCAGACGGAAGTGCTTGGGGTCGTCCATGTTGATCATCGATCCGAAGAATTCGTTGAGTTCGGGGGTGAGCGTCGTGATGTTCGAACCTTGGCCGCTGCACCACAGATCCGGATTGCGGCTCACTGCCCAGATGTCTTCGTGCTTGGTGAGTGCGTAGTAGCCCGGCCCGACGGGGAAGTTGATGAGCGTCATCTCCTCGAAGAACTTGATCGGCGCCTCGCGCCGCAACGACCAGAACGCCGACTCGCGGTGCTCGCGCGGCGCCAGCCAAAACAGCGGGTCGGAGAGGTTGATTGTGTTGACGTCCAATGGGGTCAACTGCATGACCGAATGGTACCGTGGCGTCTCACTATGACTGAAGCCGTTATCGTCGCCACTGCCCGCAGCCCGATTGGGCGAGCCAACAAAGGGTCGCTCGTCGACCTCCGCCCCGACGACATGAGCGCGCAGATCGTGCGCGCCTTGCTCGCCAAGGTGCCGAAGGTGCAGCCCGACGACATTGAAGACCTCATCATGGGATGCGGACAGCCCGCCGGCGAAGGAGGCTTCAACATCGCCCGAGTCGTCGCCGTGCTCGCCGGACTTGACAACGTCCCGGGTGTCACGGTCAACCGTTACTGTTCCTCAAGCCTGCAGACCATCCGCATGGCCGCGCATGCGATTAAGGCCGGCGAAGGCGACTGCTTCATCGCCGCCGGAGTCGAGACCGTGAGTCGTTACGCCAGCGGCGCGAGCGACACGGCGCCGAATCCGATCTTCAAGACGCCCGGCGAGCGCACCAAAGCGCGCGCCACGGGCGGTCAACCGAAGTGGACTCCACCGCTCGGCATCTCCGACATGTACATCGCGATGGGCCAGACCGCCGAGAACGTTCGCGAAACCGAGAACGTGTCACGACAAGAGATGGATGAATTCGCCGCTCGTTCGCAGCAGCGCGCGTGCGAGAACATCGAGAGTGGCTTCTTCGAACGCGAGATCACTCCCGTCACGCTTCCTGATGGCCGAGTGATCAGCAAAGACGACGGCCCGCGCGCCGGAACCACCGTCGAAGGTCTCTCCGGATTGAAGCCGGCATTTCGCCCCGACGGGCAAATCACCGCCGGCAACGCCTGCCCACTCAACGACGGTGCGGCCGCCGTGCTCGTCATGAGCGACACGAAGGCAAAGAAGCTCGGCCTCACACCGCTCGCTCGCGTCGTCTCGTCGGGCGTGTCGGGCCTCAATCCTGAAATCATGGGACTCGGGCCGATCGAAGCGTCGCGTCAGGCGTTGAAGCGCGCCGGCATGACGATCGACCAGATCGATTTGGTGGAGATCAACGAGGCCTTCGCCGCTCAGGTGATTCCGTCGGCAAAACACCTCGGCATCCCGATGGACAAACTCAACGTGCACGGCGGTGCCATCGCGCTCGGTCACCCGTTCGGCATGACCGGGGCGCGCATCATGACCACGCTCATCAACGGCCTGCAGCATCGCAACAAGCGTTACGGCCTCGAGACGATGTGCGTTGGCGGCGGTCAAGGCATGGCGATGATCGTGGAGCGCCTCAACTAAGCAGGGCGGCGCGTTGCCGACACCGCCCTTATCGGCGCAGTTCGTCGAGCACCGCCGTCGAGAACTCGGGCCAGTGGGCGAGTGCCCACTCGTCGAACTCGCGGTCGGTGAGCACCGCGCACGCCACGTCGGCGAGTGGGTCGACCCACACGAAAGTGCCGCTGCCACCGAAGTGTCCGAAGGCGGCGGCGGAGTTGCGGGGCGATGTCCAGTGCGGCGACTTGCCGCCAACGATCTCTGGGCCGAGTCCCCACAAGCACGGGTCGAATCGCCCGACACCCGGCACAACGCCCTCCAGCTCGCCGAACTGCGGCGTCACCGCGTCGACGAAGGTGTCACGCGAGATGAGTCGCGGGCGGCGCAGCTCGGCGAGAAACAATGAGAGATTCACGATGTCGAGCCGCGCATCTTTCGCCGCGCTACCCGACTGTGCTGACGCGATGATCCCGAGCGGCTCGAACACCGCCTCGTCGGCGTACTGCCAGAACTCCATCTCGCTTCGCTCGGCCAAGTACGCGGCGGCGAGTTCGTATCCGGTATTCGAGTAGATGCGTTTTGCACCGACGGCAGCGACGGGCGAGTCACCCTCGAACGGGTAGCCGCCGGCATGTGCCAGCAGGTGCCGCAACGTGCAACCCTCGCGCCCAACTTCGTCGTCGAGCGACACTGTGCCTTCTTCGCAGGCCACCAACACCGCCCAAGCAGTGATCACCTTCGTCACCGACGCAAGCCGAAACTCGCGCGACTCGTCACCGTGGAAGTGAATCTCACCGTTGCGGTCGATCACCGCAGCCGACAAATTGTCAACGGGCCACGAATCGATGAGTTCGAACGCCCGCACCGCGAGCGACGCTAGTTGCAGCAGTGCTAATTGCCGGCGCGCACGAGGTCGGCGACCTGGAAGGCGAGGTCGATCGACTGTCGCGCGTTCAGGCGCGGGTCACAGACCGTCTCGTAGCGCACGTCGAGGTCGTCGTGTGACACCGCTTCGACGCCGCCAAGGCACTCGGTCACGTTCTCGCCGGTCAGCTCGATATGGATGCCGCCTGGCCACGTACCCTCGGCACGATGTGCCGCCACGAATCCGACGATCTCGCGCAGGATGTCGTCGAAGTGGCGTGTCTTTCGGCCGTTCGGCGCCGAGAACGTGTTTGCATGCATCGGGTCGCACGCCCACACGACCGGATGGCCGGCGTCGCGCACGGCGCGCAAGAGCGGCCGCAGCGAATCCTGCGCGTTGTCGGCGCCCATACGCGCAATCAGCGTGAGACGCCCCGGCACACGGTTCGGATTGAGCAACTCGCACAACGACAGCACGTAGTCCGGCGTCGTGCTTGGACCAATCTTCACACCGATCGGGTTGCCGACGCCGCGCAAGAACTCCACGTGCGCTCCGTCGAGCTGTCGGGTGCGCTCGCCAATCCACAACATGTGCGCCGAGCAGTCGTACCACTGGCCGGTTAGTGAGTCTTGGCGGGTGAGTGCTTCTTCGTATCCGAGAATGAGCGCTTCGTGCGAGGTGTACACGTCGACCTCGTGCAGCGCACTGTGGGTCTCGGTGTCGACTCCGCAGGCGCGCATGAAGGCGAGCGCCCGCTCGATCTCGGCTGCCATCTGCTCGTATCGCTGACCTTCGGCACTCGTCGCGACGAACTCCTGGTTCCAGGCGTGCACGCGGCTCAGGTCGGCGAAACCGCCCTTGGTGAACGCGCGCAGCAGGTTCAGCGTGCTCGCCGACTGGTGGTAGGCCTGCACGAGCCGCGCCGGGTCGGGAATGCGGGCTTCGTCGTGCGGGGCAGGGTCATTGACCATGTGGCCACGGAAGGACGGCACCTCGCGCGAACCAATCTTCTCGGTCGCCGACGAACGAGGCTTGGCGAACTGGCCCGCGATACGACCGATCTTCACGACCGGCACGCCCGTCGAGTAGGTGAGCACCACTGCCATCTGCAGGATCACGCGCAACTTCTCGCGAATATTCACCGCGGTGAACTCTTCGAAACTTTCTGCGCAGTCACCGGCCTGCAACAAGAACGCATTACCCGTGGCCACCTGGCCGAGCGACGCGAGCAGCGTGCGCGCCTCGCCGGCAAACACCAACGGGGGATACGACTCGATCTGCTTCAGCGCGCGGTCGAGTGCGGCGGCATCAGGCCACTGCGGCTGCTGCGCGGCAGGCATGGCCTGCCAGGTGGTCTTCGTCCAGTTCTTCGGCATGGCGTGACTTTCAGGCTACGGAAGCCCGCGCAGCGCGCGACGCGTGACCGTAACCGTGTTACAGACCGTGCTTCAGACCGTGAGGTAGTCCGGCGCGTCTTCCTGCAACGACTCAACGGCGCGGCTGACGAGACGGCGGGCGGCCTCGGCGGTGACGCCGAGGTCGATTCCGACTTCGCGGAAGCTCTTCTTCTCGCCACCAAAGAGACCGAAGCGGGCCTCAACGGCGTAACGAGCACGCGGGTCGAGCGTGTCGAGCAACTTGTTCAGCATGTCGTCTGAAGCACGGGACATAAGTGCCTCTTCGGGGCTCATGTCGTGGTTGGGCACGAGGTCGCCAAGCGTCGCGTCGCCGTCGTCACCGATCGGCTTGTCGAGCGACACCGGGGTGGTGAGGCGGTGCAGCTCGGCATTCTCCGCGGAGAGCCCTTCGGCATCGCCCGAGCCCTGGCGCAGCGCGGCGCGCAGATTGGCCGAACGGTCGCCGGGGATGCGGATGAGGCTGGCCTTCTGGTCGAGCGCGCGGCCGATGGCCTGGCGAATCCAGAACGTGGCGTAGGTCGAGAACTTGAAGCCGCGGCGCCAGTCAAACTTGTCGACGGCGTGCTCGAGACCGAGGTTGCCTTCTTGGATGAGGTCGAGTAGGTCCATGCCCTGGGGCAGTGGATAACGACGGGCGATCGACACGACAAGTCGCAGGTTCGCGCGGATGAAACGATCCTTGGCGCGCTTGGCATCGCGGAGGTCTTTGCGCAACGCCGCCGAGCGCTGGCCCTTTTTCATCTTGGCGTCGGCAGCGCGCCCGGCCTCGATGGCCTTGGACAGCGTGCGCTCATCCTCGGCGGTGAGCAGCGGCACCTTGCCGATGTCGTTGAGGTAGAGACCGATGGAGTCAGACATTGTGAATGCTTTCTGTTGGGGAGACGCCGCACGACACCCACGAGGGGTGATGAGTGGCGCCGGGGGGTTGTGGGGGGATTTGGGGGGTATTCGGGGAAATGCGAA
>Ga0172367_10006753_pt1 | contig 13367 bp, 17 predicted proteins | sample Lak10m_FD_114542 | JGI IMG/M metagenome (GOLD analysis project Ga0172367, IMG submission 114542) | Freshwater microbial communities from Kabuno Bay, South-Kivu, Congo - kab_022012_10m | ecosystem: Environmental > Aquatic > Freshwater > Lake | place: Democratic Republic of the Congo: South-Kivu...
CGAGCATGTCAAGGCGGGGAATCCCACCTTTTCCAGCGGTGTGCCGCTCTTCGACTTGTTCTATCCCATCTGGCGGGCGGTCATCTTCGTGGCGGGCGCAGGACTGGTTGTCATCTCGCAGGAAATCAAAAAAGGCGAAGAGTGGACGTATCAGGTTGCCATGTCGCTTTTTGCCCTGCCTGCCATCGGCGGCATGTTCATGTTCCTGCCCTACGTCAGTTGGGTGGACGGCTTCCCCATCCCGATGATTATTTCGGTCTTCGGCTTGACGGGTTACTTTAGCCTCATCTTCCTGCGGAAAGGCGACGTGTGGCAGAAGCGGGCGCGGTTCGGCTCTTTGACCTTCATCGGAATGCTGGCAACGCACGCCTTCACCATCGGCATTGGGGCGCAGCGCACCATGATGACCCGCCCTGGCTACCCGTTTTATCAGGACTTTACCTGGTGGCTCTTCAACTGGGTCGGTGAAGTGAATTGGGTGGCGGTGATTTTGCTCTTCATCTCCATCCCGCTGTTGGCGGTTGGCAAGAAGTCGGGCTGGTGGCTGGCTGTGATTGGAACCGTCGCAATCCTGTTGATTGATGTCCCGACTCAGTTCATCCGCACCAAGACGCTGGATTACCTGTACGGGGCGCTGCTTGCTCTCGGCGTGCTGGTCTTCACCGTCGTGCCGTTCTTCAAGAAGCATTTGTTGGAAGAAGAGGCGTAGCAAAAACGACCTCCTGCAAAAGTCCAAAAGACGAACCACTGAGTCACGAAGACACAGAGAAAACCAATTAAAAAATCCGTGCCTTTGTGTCTTCGTGGTTGACAAAATTATGAAAATCAACCCGCGTCATTACCCCACAATCATTCTGACCGCCTTTGTGCTGTTCCTGCTTTTGGGCTTCCTGCTTGGATTTATGCCCAGGCATGGCGGCGAAGGCGAAGGTCAAAGCCTGTTGCTGTTGATGGAGGCGCTCGCATGAGCCAGACTTCATCGCTTGTCAAAAGCCGCCGCGTCATCCAGTGGATTGGCGTGGTCGGCGCTTTTTTGCTGGGACTGCGCCACATCATGCCAGGCGAAGCCTCACGCGGCGGCGCTTTCGATTCGTTCTGTCCCTTCGGCGCGGTGGAAACATTGCTGCCGTACCTTGCCACAGGTCACACGCTCAAGACCACCAATCTGCTCAACTTCTCGGTCATGCTCGGCGTGTTGGGCGTGGCGCTCGTGGCGGGACGCGCCTTCTGCGGCTGGATGTGTCCGCTGGGGACGATTCAAGATTGGCTTGCCAGTTTGGGACGCCGAATCAGCGGGGAGAAAAAGCACATTCGCGGCAAACAGGGCAAGGCGTGGATTCCGCTTCGCATCCCCAAAACAGCGGATAAGATTCTGCGCTATGCAAAATATCTGCTGCTGGCGCTGATCCTCGCCGCCAGTATCTACGCGGTTTATCCGCCCCTGCATGATTTTTGTCCCGTGCGGGCGCTGTTCAGTTTCAAGATGACGCCGCTCTTGTGGAGCGTGCTCGCCGCCTTCCTCGTCACCTCGCTTTTTGTGGAACGCGTTTGGTGCAAATATCTTTGTCCGCTTGGGGCGACGCTGGCAATCTTCAACAAAATTTCGCCCGTAAAATTGGTCAGCAGTTCGGCTTGCAACCAGTGCGGACGCTGTGACATCGAATGCTCGATGGCGATTGAAGACGTGCCGCTTCACTTGGACGACGCGGAATGTATCCGCTGTTTGGAATGTTTGGATGTTTGCGCGCGGGACGGCTCGCTGGAGTTGAAAGTTTTGAAATGACCCAACCCGATAAAAACCCGCCGCGCCTGAAAACGCTCCTCGCCAAAGTCCGCCACTTTGACGGGCTCCAACCCGAAGTCCAGGAGCGGCTCGCCGAATCAGCCGCGCTGCGCCGCTTCAACGCGGGGCAGGTTATCTATGTCGAAGGCGAACCCGCCGAGTCCATCTTCATCATCGCCAGCGGCTGGATCAAAGCCACCCGCATTTCGCACGACGGGCGCGAACAAGCCCTGCTCTTTTTGCGGATGGGCGAAATCTTCGGCGATGTGGCGGTGTTTTCACACGCGCCCTACCCTGGCACTGTGACCGCGCTCGAAGACGTGGAATTGTGGATGATTCCCGCCGAGACGCTTTTGCAATTGACAGAGACATATTCCGACCTGGCGATGGCGGTCATCCGTCATTTGGGCGACCGTGTTTTGTACTACGTAGACATGATCGACGACCTGAGCCTGTGCAGTGTGGAAGCGCGGCTGGCACGAACCCTGTTGAAACACGCGAAGGTCATCGAAGGCAGGCTGATGGTTCCGCGTGAGACGTGGACGACCTTCGACGAAATGGCGGTGCGGCTGGGGACGGTGCGCGACGTGTTGAGCCGCTCGCTGAAAACGCTCGAAGCCGAAGGGCTGCTCGAAGTCAAACGCCGTGAAATCATCCTGCTCGACCCAAAGGGCTTGGCGGCACGGGGCGAAGCCTGACGGTAAGACAAAAGTCGTATGCAAAATATAAGCCAGCGTTTACAGTGTAGACGCTGGCTTTTTGATTCGACGTTTGGAGAAATCATGCCCATCTGGAAGCGTTTTATCCTGCTTGTCATTTTATTCGGGGCGCAATCGCTGTACTTTCCCATCAACCGTTTGATGGAAGGCGGCGTGGTTTTCAAGACCACCCTCGACCCGTACATTCCGCTGTGGGAGGTTTGGGCGATTCCCTACCTGCTCTACCTTCCGTTTTGGATTGCGTGCTTCATCTGGGCGGCGTTCAAAATGGACGAGCGCATGTTCAAGCGTTTCTTTGCCTCGGCGCTGGCGGCAACGCTAATTGGGATTTCCATCTTCCTGCTTTTTCCCACCTACGTCGAACGTCCCACGCTGACGGGCGATGGCTGGACGACGGAACTGCTGCGCTACGTCTACCGCAACGATGACGTGTACAACGCCTTCCCCAGCGGGCATGTTTATCTCACCACCTTGATTTGCATTTTCTGGATGGAATGGTATCCGCGCCGCAGATTGCTTTGGCTGGCGATTGTTGTCTCTGTCCTGCTCTCGACCCTTTTCACTCACCAGCACTATCTTCCCGACCTCATCGGCGGGCTGGCGCTGGCAAAGAACAGCATTCGCTTTGGGGATTGGCTGGTGCAGAAGCGCCATCCCATCATGCGGTTGAAGTACCAAATTCCCGTCAGGTGAACACGATAAAAGTCGTATGCGGATTGAAATCAAAAAGATAGACTGAATCAACAAGAGGCAACATGACCTACGCAATTATCCAAAATACAGATGAAAAAGTACGCGCCGCGATTCTCTCCCGCTTTGCGGCGGATGACCGCACCGCCTACGCCGCCCTGCGCGTGGGCGTGTTGAACGGAATCGCGCACCTGGCGGGCGTGGTGGCATCCATCGAAACCCGCATTGCCGCCGCTGAACTGGCGCAGGAAACGCCTGGCGTGCTGGCAGTCGTCAACCGCATCGAAGCGCCTGGCGCTCCCCGCCCCGACAGAACCATCCATCTCGATTTGAAGAAATTCTAAAGTTGAAAAGGAGTCCTTATGAAAGTTATCAAAACCTTTGAAATCGCGGAATCACCGAATCCGCACTCCATCAGCGCCCGCGTATTGCATGTGGGCGAAGCCGCGCAATTCGAGCACCTGATTCTTGAGCCTGGTCAGGAGCAGAAGAAGCACGTCGCCTACGCCACTGTCCACTTGTACGTGCTGGAAGGGGCGGGCGTTTTGGAAGCGGGCGGCGAGACCATCGCCCTCTCCGCCGACATGCTGGTCGAAATGCCGCCCGAAACCCATCACCGACTGGTCAACAACAGAGAGTCGCGCCTGCGCGTGTTGAACGTCAAAGCGCCGCGCCCGAGTAAAGCCACGCACCTCGTGGCGGAAGGGAAAATTTGACATGACCCCGCAAACTATTGTCTTTGCTCTTGTCTCGTTTTTCCATGACCTGTTCACCGCCATCTGGATGGGCGGATTGTTGGTCACAGTTTTGGCGTACCTGCCCGCCGTCAAAAATGCGCTCGGCGCGGGGCAGCAAGTCAAGAAGGTGATGACCGAATTTCAGAAGCGGCAAAGCGTCTGGGTCTACGTCAGCATGGCGGGTTTGATTCTGACGGGCTTGCTGATGACCAACCGCAGTCCGCAGTTTGAATCGCTATTCGCGTTTGGCAACCCGTATTCGGTGGCGCTGTCGGTCAAACATATTTTGGTCATCGCCATGATTGGCGTTTCGCTCTACCGTGTCCTCGTCCTCGGACGTTCCGCAATGACGCCCGAAAAAGAACGCCTGAACATGAAACTGTTATTCATCAACGCCGCGCTGGCTGTGCTGGTTCTGCTCACCAGCGGATTCACCGCCGCGCTTGCCAGACCGCTCGGCGCATAAAAAAGGAGAAAAAATGAAAAACAATCACAAACTTGGGGCGGCGCTATCCATCCTCGGCATTGTGGCGGGGTTGCTGTGCCTGTATTTTCTGGCGGATACCTACAACGCCGTCATCCACACCCACTTCAACGCGGGCGATTGGGAAGAAAGCAATACCGTGAGAATTGTTTACGCGGTACTTGGCTGGCTGGGAACATCCGCTGGCGCGCTCTCTGTCGCTGTCTTGTGGGGATTTCTGAACAAGCAGGATTGGGCGTGGTTCTGGGGAGCGGTGGCGGGGACGATTCTGCTGCTGGCTGGCTTCTTCCCCATGATCCCCGCCGCTGACAGCGGATTGCCCACCCCCACGCTTTGGGTGTTCCTTATGGCGGCTGTCTTATGGTTCGGGATGCTTTTCATCGGGGGCGTCAGCGGAAAAATCATCACACTCACGTTCATCGCGGGATTGGCATACGTCCTGACCTTCATCGACGGCGTGGCTCCGATTTCCAAATTCCAGACCACCTTCCAATTCCCTTCGGAATTTGCCGCCAACCCAAACACCTTTTGGAACGGGATGTACGTCATTTCACAGCAGATTAATTGGTGGGGCGCGGCGGCTTGGGCGATGTTCATCTTTGGCGCATTCAAGCGGAAGTCGTGGGCTGTCCCCGTGGGCATCTTCGCCGCTGTCATGTCGATGATTGGCGGCTACCCGATGGGCATTCACAACGTAGCCGAGGTGCAGCGCTTCTCGATGTTCCTCCCCGCGCCAATTCTCAGCACGGGACTGCTCATCTACCTGTTGCTGCCATCCACAAGAAAAATGATAGAAGGATAAGCAATGCGGGCAGAAAGCAGGTCAAACTGTGATTTATGTCACAGAAATTGGACAAGCCATGTGCAATAATTCACGATAACGGGTTTTCAAAACCCGAAATCAAAAAGGAGAATGTACAAATGGCACCAATCAAAGATATTATCTTCCTGCTTCTCACGGGCGGACTCGCCGCCTACCTCTGCTGGTATTTCTACCAGAGGTACACCCTTCACAAAGCCCTGCACAACATCTACTACCTGATGGGCTTTGCCGTGCTTCTCGTTTCGGGACTGTTGCTGATTGTCCTCGGCTTGGACATCCTCGCCTCGCCCTACGTCCTGACCGTCGCCAGTTTGATTCCGCTCGGCATCTCGATGGGTCTGGCTGAAGAATATTTCCCTGCGTGGAAGACCTACTTCAAGTGGTTTGCGGCGGTCGGCTTCCTCGCCATTGCCCTGACCAGCATCGGCGGCATGGACTCGCTCAAGAAGATTGCCGTCCCGCTCTTCCACGGCGTGGCGGGCTTGGTCATCTTCCTCGGACCGTTCATGGCGAAGGGTGCTCCCAAAGGCTTCTTCTGGGTCGGCATCGGCGGCGTGTTGATTGGTCTGGGCGGCATTGCCCTCGCCTTCATCTCCGTCGGCAAGCAACTGCTGTTCTTTAGCCCCGAATTCGTCATGCTCATCCTCACCCCCCTGCTCTTCCTGATGGCGGGCGCGTTCACGCTCGGCTTCGCAAAGAAAGGTTAATCAGTCCCTGTAAAACCCCAGACCTGACAGGTTTCAAAATCGCGCTGATTGTTCGAGATTCTGCGAAAACCTGTCAGGTCTTTTTCATCTGTCATCATTTGTCTTTTGTCAAAGACGCGCCGCCTGCTTTGTGATATTTTTTACGCAGGCTCAAAATCCGCTTAGGAGTATCTTCCATGCAATTTCTCAAAGACCGAACCGATTACCTGTTTCGCTCCACACGGGGATTAACCCTCGTGGCAATCGCGGTGGTCTCCATCATCACGGGCATTTTCGGCACGCTCTCGGGTCCGATGGTGGAATGGGGCATCAAAGACATCACCGTCAACCTGCTCGGCATGAATCTCATCGAAGCCGACCGCGAGGGACGCATCATCATGCTCTATCACACGATAGCCATGACCGTCACCGCCATCGAGGTCTATTTCATGACCGAAATGCTGCCGATGAAACGCCACGAGCAGACCACCATCAACGGCGTCATCACCACAGGCTACCTGACCGCCGTCATCTTCGGCTTGCTCTTCGCCTACTGGGGACATAACTTCACCTTCCACGGGCTGTTCCTCGTCGGGCAGTCGCTGGTCTTTTTCGCGGGCATCCTGCTGACAGTGGCGCTCAACCCCTGGAAGAAAGAATACCTGCTCCCCGCCGACTCTCCCTACGCCCGCTCGAAAGGCGGCTTGGATTTGGAGCGCATGGCGTTTTTCGTTATGGCGATTGCCATGCTCATCTCCGCCTCCTTCGGGGCGGTGACTGGCTCGTTCTGGGGCAACGGTCACGAGACCTTCCTCGGCGAAGACCTCATCCGCAACCCGCACAAGACCGACCTGCAAAAAGCCATCATCGGACACCTGCACATTATGCTGACCCTGCTCGCCGTCGGCATCACCCTCATCGTCGGGCGCTGGGTCAAGTTCCAGGGCATCCTGCAAAAAATCGGAATGCCGCTGATGGTCATCGGCATCATCGGGACGACTTTCGGCGCGCTGTCTGTCGTCTGGCTGGAATGGGCGCACGAGCTCATCTACCTCGGCTCGACCTTCATGATGCTGTCGGCGTTGATGTTCGTCATCCCGACCTGGGACTGGCTTATCAAGGACGGCACGGCGGGAATCAAGAAGCCGAACTTTTTCCAGAAGATGGGCGCGCTGCTCAAAGACCCGCTCAAGTTTGGACCTGGCTGGCAGATGGTCTTCATGAATTTCACGGTCAGCGGCGTGGGTATTTTCCTCGCCGTCAAACTGGAAGAAATCTTCCGCGTCTGGCCCCACCGCGAGGAACGCATCACCCTGACGGGTCACTGGCACATCCTCTCCGCGCTGATTGCAACCATCATCCTGATGTACTTCGCCGACCTTTCGGGCTTGAAGGGCAAACTTCGCCAGTGGTTCGGCTGGTCGATCATCATTCTTTCGGATGTCGCCTTCGGCTCCGCGACGGTCTTCTCGATGAAGCGCCTCTTTGTGGATGAAGCCAACCAGCAGGGCGTAGTCAATACCACCATGCTGCTGATGGATTTGGGCTTGGGCATTCTGCTCGTCGCGCTGGCAATCTTTATGATTTGGCGCTTGTACGACCTCTTCCAACAAAAAGGACATTGGTCGAAGGAATACGCGAGCGAACGCCGCATTAACGCCGAAGCCGAACTGGCGGAACAAAAACGCAAAGCCGAAGAACTCAACGCCATTTTGAAGGAGGTGTCGAAATGAAAAAGGCGCTCCTCACCCTGACCCTGCTTGCGCTGTTCCTCGCCGCCTGCGGAGCCGCTCCCAGCGTTGGCGCGATTACCCCGCCCTTCGTGGATACGGGCGTTGATTCAGAATCCTGGGCGACCGTCCCCGCGGGCGAGTTCCCCTACGGACAACACGACCACATGACCGCCGTGGATTACGATTACGAAATTATGGTCACGGACGTAACCAACGAACAATATGCCCGCTTCTTAAATGAAGCCCTCGCCGCTGGCGCAATCGAGATGGGCGAAGTGGAAGTGGAGGCTGGCGAACAAGTTTGGACGGAGGAAGGCGTCTTCGGCGCATACCCTGGCGACCCCTTCAATGGATACGAACACGAAGAGGAAATCAAGGCTGGCGATAAACTCTACGTCCCGACCCATGCGGAAGGCTTGCGCCTGACCTATGAAGGCGGACAGTTCGCATCGCCCACGGAATACAGCAACCACCCGATGACGATGGTCACCTGGTTCGGCGCGAACGCCTACTGCGAATACTACGGCGGACGCCTGCCCACCGAAATCGAATGGGAAAAAGCCGCGCGCGGCACCGAAATTGTGGACGGTCACGGACTCCCCTATCCCTGGGGCGAACACATCGAACGCAATAACGCCAACTACTATTCGTCCTTCGACCTGTTCGAGAAGACCTTCGGCAAACTTGGCAACACCACCCCCGTCGGTTTCTTCAACGGGCAGACCTACGAAGGCTACGCCACCCTCGACTCCGCTTCGCCCTACGGCTTGTACGACATGGCGGGCAACGTCTGGCAATGGACAGGCGACGATTATCACGACCAGCATTACCGCATGTTACGCGGCGGCAGTTTCTACACCTACGAAGTGGACTTGCGCGTCTGGAAGAACAACTCGGCGGGTCCGCAGTATTACAGTCCGCAGGTTGGTTTCCGCTGCGCGAAGTGAGGAAGTAAATGTAGACATGTAGACAGGTAAAAAAGTACACAGGTAGACACGTAGACAGGTACGCAGTTATACTTTCGCCCTATTTACTTGTATCCCTGTTTACCTGTCTACTTCCGAGGAGCATTGAATGACCACCACCCAATCGCAGATCGTCAATCGCAAATCCAAAATCGCCTACTACTGGTCTTTGACCAAACCCCTGCAAACGGGACTTTTGCTGGCGACGGGCGTCGCGGGCTACATGAGCGCGCGCTGTCCCATCTCCAGCATTCCCACCAACCTGGGACTGGTCATCAGTTTGTTCCTCTCGATTGCGGGCAGCACCATCCTCAACATGTGGTGGGATAGGGACATCGACGCCAAGATGGGACGCACCCAACACCGCGCCACTTCGACGGGCTTGGTGGAGGGGAACGAAGTCCTGCGCGTTGGCATGGCGCTGACCGTGATTGGCGTCGGCTTGGCAGTGGCAATGGACGCGCTCTACGGCTTGGTGGTCTTTGCAGGCTGGTTCTTCGACGTGGTGGTCTACAGCATCTGGCTCAAACGCCGCACCTGCTGGAGCATCGTCTGGGGCGGCATTTCGGGAGCCATGCCCATCCTCGCGGGGCGCGTCCTCGGACTCGGCTCAATTGACTGGATTGGGGTCACGCTCGCGCTCGGCATCCTGCTCTGGATTCCCACCCACACCCTGACCTTCAGCATGAAATTCGCCAAAGACTACGCCGCCGCCTGCGTCCCCACCTTCCCCTCCACCTACGGCATGGAAGCCACCCGCGCCACCATCGCTATCTCATCTGTGCTGGCGGCAATCGCCATGATTGTCGCAGGCTACGGCATCGGCATGGAGTGGGGCTTCCTGCGCCTGCTGGGCGTGCTTTCGGCGGGCTTGCTCATGCTTGCCTTCGCCATCACCTTCAAGCCGTCGGAGCGCGTCAACTTTGGATTGTTCAAATACGCTTCGGTGTACATGTTGGCGGCGATGATTTTGGTGGTGCTGGAAGTGATGTAGTAAAAACCTGACATGTCTCCGCGAAAGTCCGATGATTATGGCTTTTGTCCACGCAATGGTCACCGAAGGCAACGGCGCGGATGAGACATGTCAGGTTTCGAGATGACCCATGAAAATGTCCCCCCTTGCCCGCGTCCTGCTCCTGCTCACAGGCATCCTCGCCGCCTACCAAGTCTCGTCTGGCATAGACGGATTCGGCGTCGTGCCCATCGTCGCCTACACCATTGGCTTTGGCGTTTTGCTGGTGGCGGGGATTTTGCTCATCATCTGGGGATTTGAAGTTTTGGATTCGCCCGTCGTCGTCATCGTCTCGACGGTGATTCCCCTCAGCCTGGCGACGGGACTGGTCTGGCAGAATCTCGCTTCGCTGCGAACCCCGTACCTGATTCTGACCATCGGCGGTTTCCTCGCCGTAACCTTGACCCGCTCCCTGCCAACCCCAGGCAAGATTCCCACCGTCGTACTGGCAATCGTCCACGGCATTGCAGGCATGACGATTTTCCTGCTGCCGATTATTTTCTCGATTCAAGGGAAAGCGCATCCCATGTTTTCGCTGGTCGGCATCGGCGGCGCGTTGATTGGCATTGGCGGGCTGTCGCTCTCCTTTCTCAAAGCGGGCAAACCCATCCTCTCGAAGGAACTCATCCTCAAAATCCTGCCCGTCATTTTGTTTTTGATGACGCTCTGCTTCGTGGTAGGATTCGGGTATGGATAAACTCTTCCCCCTTCTCAAATCCCTGCGCGGCGAGTTGAAAAAGAGCCGCGCCAAAATCTGGCTGCGGGCGTTTTTGTTCATTCAGTTTTCCCTGCTTTTCAGCGTGTACTTCTTCCGCGACATCGGGCATGGATATTTCAAGTGGGAATGGGTTGCCCTCGTCTTCGCCGCCTTCATCCCCGTCGGATTTCTGCTCAGTCTCGTTGTCCCCATGAAGGCAGACGCGGAACTTGGCGCGGTCACTTTCTCGCTGGATAAGTTCTACCTCTTCCTGATTTGGTTCCTCGTCATCGCCAAACTCATTATCGGGCGCATCCCCTTCTTCACCCCCGAAGCGGATTTCATCATGGCGGCGATCATAGGCATCATGTTTGGGCGGCTGGGCGGAATCGGTCTGCGGGTGCGGCGGCTCAAACTTCAACACGGATTTTCCTCATGACCAACCTCTTCTTTTCCCTCGGCGCAATCCTCGCCGCCATTTCCGTCTCGCTGGGCGCATTCGCCGCGCACGGCGCAACCAAGTTCATGACCGAACAGCAACTCGGTTGGATGGAAAAAGCCGCCCGCTACAACATGTATCACGCGCTGGCGCTGTTTGCAGTCGCCTGGGCGCTGACTCGCTGGGCGTCCCATACGGGATTACTCAATGCGGCAGGCTGGTCATTTGTGGCGGGCATCGCGCTCTTCTCTGGCAGTTTGTACATCATGGCGTTCACTCCCCTGCGGCTGGGATACATCACCCCGCTTGGCGGCGTGGCATTCGTCCTCGGATGGATAGCGCTTGCAATCGCCGCATGGAAGGGATAACTTCACAGGTCACGCTTTGAGCGTGACCTTTTTTATACAAAAAGGAGTCGCGCATGTCTTCAAATAATTTCCTCGCAAAACTTCTGCGCTTCGTCGGCATTGCGCTGATGGCGCTCACAAGCGGATTCACCCTCCTCGGCGGAATCGGCACGACCTGCGTCGCGCTTGCCCCGTTGGGATTTGGCGAAAGCATGTCCAAACTTGCCCCCTTCCAATGGCTGTACATCCTCTTCGTGCTTTTGGGAATCGCCATCGGCGTGTGGGGAATTTGGGCAACAATCAAACTCACACGCGGACAGCCCGACTCGTACAAGATGAGCCTGCAAGCCCTCGTCGCGGGCGTCCTCGTCGGCGGATTTCACATTTACATGTCGCGCATGTTGCGCGGCAAATCCATGCCAGTGGACGCGGTGGTGTACACGACGATCTTCACGCTGGTCATTTTCCTGCTCTTCAAAATTCCCCCCATCTGGCAGGGCGCGGACTTCACCAAAGCCAAATCCAGCGAGGGCAAAAAAGCAGGCGGCGCGGCGGCGATTGTCGTCGGTTTGTTCACGCTGACGATTCAATTTACGATGGGCGCCACCCACACCTGGGGCGGAGTCAACTACGCGAACGCCTTCAACACATCCATGACGGTGATTGGGATTGGGCTGCTGCTTTTGGGCGCGGGAATCTTTGTCCGCTTGAAAGATGCCAGGCGAGCGGCGCTCAGGTTGCAGGTTCAGGAGTAAAATGCTGGCACAGTAGACAAAACATCCCCGCCACTTCGACGGGGCTGTTTGCTTTATCCAACATACCGCGCAAAGGCGGCAGCGACCTGCATCCCTGTTTTCCAAATATGCTATACTGCCGAAGCCAACATCATGAACATCCTACGCGCTTTCACTCATCGTCCTTTTGCCCTGCTCTGGACGGGGCAAACCACTTCCAGGCTGGGGGATAACCTTCACCGTATCGCCCTTGCATGGTGGGTGCTCGAAAAGACAGGTTCCGCCACTGCCATGGGCACCGTGCTTGTGCTATCCCAAATCCCGCTCTTGATTTTCATCCTCATCGGCGGCATTGTCGTGGATCGGTTTCCGCGCATCCGCATCATGTTCCTTTCTGACCTGCTCAGCGGAACGGTGGTCACGTTCATCGCCGTCTTTGCCTGGCTCGACGTGTTGGAAATCTGGCATATTTACATTGCCAGCCTGCTCTTCGGCTTTGTCGAAGCATTTTTCTTCCCCGCCTACAATGCGGTCATTCCGCAAATTGTCCCTGCGGATATGTTGACCAGCGCCAATTCGTTGAACGGACTCAGCCAGCGCATCATGGGTGTGATCGGTCCGATTGTTGGCGCGTCGCTGGTGGCGGTGGGCGGAACTTCCCTCGCCTTCGGGTTGGATGCGCTCTCGTTTTTCATCTCTGCCGTGTTTGTGTTCCCGCTCTTACGCGCAGGTTTGAGTGATATGCCGAAGCGCGAAGAAGAACAATCTCATTCCCTGCGTGAGACGATTAAACGCGGAATCCTCGATTTGCGCGAAGGCTTCAATGCCGTCATTACCGTGCCCTGGATTTGGATCACCATCCTCATTTTTGGCTTCCTGAACATCATGGAGGGCAGCCCGCGGGCGGTGTCCCTGCCCTTCCTCATCAAGGATGACCTCGGCGCGGATGTCGCCGTGTTAGGTTGGTTCGGCTCGGCATTTTCGGTGGGATACGTGCTCAGCGCCCTTGTGCTGGGACAATTCAAACGCCTGCGGCGGCGCGGTTTGTTGGGATACCTTGCCATCCTGATTAACGGCGTGATGCTCCTGCTGTTTGGTTTCAAACTTCCCATTCCCATCCTGGTCGTTGCCATGGGCATTTATGGATTTTGCTTCAACGTCTTCGGCTTGATTTGGAGCATCACCTTGCAGGAAATCGTTCCGCACGACAAACTGGGGCGGGTCTATGCCATCGACTCGCTCGGCTCGTGGGTTTTGCTGCCCATTGGGTTTGCGCTTGCGGGCTGGGGAACCGACCTGCTCGGCGCGCCAACCGTCTTTTTGATCGGCGGCGCGGGAACCATCCTCATGATTTTGCTCGGACTCACTCATCCCGCCATTCGAAATTTGGATTAACCATGAAAATCGGAATTGTCACAGACTCAACCGCAGACCTGCCTGCCTGGCTTCTCGAAGAACATCAGATTCACGTTGTCCCGACCATTCTTGTGTTGGATGGGAAGGAATATGCCGACGGAA
>Ga0172367_10006755_pt1 | contig 13366 bp, 7 predicted proteins | sample Lak10m_FD_114542 | JGI IMG/M metagenome (GOLD analysis project Ga0172367, IMG submission 114542) | Freshwater microbial communities from Kabuno Bay, South-Kivu, Congo - kab_022012_10m | ecosystem: Environmental > Aquatic > Freshwater > Lake | place: Democratic Republic of the Congo: South-Kivu...
ATCTTAAAAAAACCGTAAATTTTAAAAACTCTCGGCAGTGTCGGGAGTTTTTTATTTTATATCATTATACAAAAAAATTATAACGACATTATATTTATGTTATATGGCAGAAGGATTAACATATGGTATAAATTTTCCCTTTAGGGATTCATATGATGGTAAATTTCTTGATTTATCAAATACAAATAGAGAGGAAATACGTTCAAATTTAATTCATTTATTATTGACAAGAAAAGGTACGAGATATTATTTACCTGATTTTGGAACAAGATTATATGAGTATTTATTTGAACCATTAGATGGACCTACATTTTCACAAATTGAATCAGAAATTAGAGATTCGGTAAGTGAGTATATACCTGGTATTACTATTACTAAGTTAGAAATTGTTCCGGCTTCTGAAGGTGAAGAAGATAAAGGAACATTTGTTAATGGTAATGATGAAAGAGTTTTTAGGGTTCCGGGTATTGGGACTAAAGAACATACTGCAAAAATTAAAATTGATTACTTGTTAAACGACGATGCGTTCAACTCAAGTGATTTTGTTATTATAAATTTATAATATGAGTAATAAAAAGATTTCGTACACAACAAGAGATTTTCAGTCAATAAGAACTGAGTTAATTAATTTTACAAGAACGTATTATCCCGATTTAATTGAAAATGTTAATGATGCGGCAATATACTCAGTATTCTTAGATTTGAACGCTGCGGTAACTGATAACTTACATTTTAACATTGATAGAAGTATTCAAGAAACGGTGTTACAATATGCACAACAAAGGTCGTCAATATACAATATTGCAAGAACTTACGGGTTAAAAATACCGGGTCAAAGACCTTCAGTTGCGTTAGTGGATTTTTCAATTACTGTTCCTGCTTACGGGGATAAAGAAGATTTAAGATATTGTGGTATATTGAGAAGAGGTTCTCAAGTTAATGGTGCTGGTCAAGCCTTTGAAACGGTTTACGATATTGACTTTGCGTCACCAATAAGTGGTGATGGATTTCCTAACCGTTTAAAAATACCTAATTTTGATTCTAACAATAAGTTAATTAATTACACGATAGTTAAAAGAGAAACTGTTGTTAACGGTGTTACTAAAGTATATAAAAAAGTTATAACACCAAATGATGTTAAACCTTTTTATGAGGTTTTTTTACCTGATAAGAATGTCTTAGGGGTTACAAGTGTGTTGTTAAAGGATGGTACACAATATGGTAATGTTCCAAGTAATCAAGAATTTTTAGGGTTAGACAATAGATGGTATGAAGTTAAAGCATTGGCTGAAGACAGGGTATTTGTTGAAGACCCAACAAAAGTTTCGGATAGTCCTGGTATTAAAGTAGGTAAATATATGTCGGTTACTGATAAGTTCATAACTGAGTTTACACCTGAAGGTTATTTTAAAATGACGTTTGGTGGTGGTAGTCAATCGGCTGATGAACAATTACGTGAGTTTGCGAGAAACGGGTACAATTTAAATTTATATAAATATTCTAATAACTTTGCGTTAGGTAGTACTTTAAAATCTAACACAACATTATTTGTACAATACAGAGTTGGTGGTGGACAAGTTAGTAATTTGGGTGTTAATGTTATAACTCAAATTGGTACGGTTTCATTTTTTGTTAATGGACCATCAGAATCTGTAAATACAACGGTTGTTAATTCATTATCATGTAAAAATGTTACGGCAGCTATTGGTGGGGCGGATTACCCAACAGTTGAAGAGGTGAGAAATTTAGTTGCGTTTAACTTTTCGGCTCAAAATAGGGCGGTAACCATCAATGATTATGATTCCTTAATAAGAACTATGCCGTCTCAGTTTGGTGCTCCGGCTAAAGTTGCTATAACTGAGGAAAATAACAAAATTATAATTAAAATGTTATCATATGATGAAAATGGTAAATTAACAGAAATTGTTTCTGACACATTAAAAAACAATGTTGCTAATTACCTATCTAATTATCGTATGATGAATGATTATATATCAGTACAGGTTGCTAATGTTATTGATTTAAGTTTCACAATTGATATTGTATTAGAAAGTAGTCAAAATCAAGGGTCATTGATTAGTCAGGTTATTAACATAGTTTCAGATTATTTTGAATCTGGTAACAGACAAATGGGTCAAAATGTTAATGTTTCTGAAATAAAACGTTTGATTCAATCAACTAATGGTGTTGTGAGTATTGCTAACCTATATGTCTTTAATAAAGTTGGTGGACAGTACTCATCATCACAAACATCACAAAGATATGTTGATAATGATACTAGAGAAATCGAATTAATTGATGAAACAATTTTTGCGGAACCAAGTCAAACATATCAAATTAGATTTCCAAGTAACGATATTAATATTAGAGTTAAAAATCTATCGACCACTAATTTTAGTTGATGATTTATTTTGAAAATTTATCATTTATCTTTTAAAAATAGTAAATAAACTATTTATTTTAAAAGAAAATAATGTCAAATTCATATAGGTTAAGAACAACAGTAGGTGTTGATAAATCAATTAGAGTTAAACTCGACCAAGATTTTGAATCACTTGAGGTGTTATCTATAAAAGTTCTTCAAAGTGACGTTTATACTAGAAGATGTTCTGATTATGGTGTAATAATTGGTAGAGTTAGTATTAATAATGGTTTTGGTGTTCCAAACGCTAAAGTTTCAGTGTTTGTACCGTTATCTGATAGTGATGAGGTTAATAATCCGATAATTGGTGATTTATATCCGTATAAAAGTTTAACACAATTAAATTCCGATGGGTATCTATATAATTTATTACCAACGGAACCGTCATATAGTAACCACGTTCCTACAGGTTCTTTCTTTACTCGTAAAGATGTTTTAACCAATCCAACAAAGATAGAAATTTTTGATAAGTATTATAAATACACCGCAGTAACAAATGAAAGTGGTGATTATATGATATTAGGTGTACCACTAGGTTCTCAAACAGTGGTAATAAATGTTGATTTATCGGACATTGGTGAGTTTTCATTATCACCTCAAGATTTGGTTAGAATGGGTGTTGCAACACCCCAACAAGTTGATGGTACTAAATTTAAATCATCAAGTAATTTAAATGAATTACCTCAGATTATAACAATAAATAGAAACATTACGGTAGAACCATTTTGGGGTGATGAGAATGTTTGTGAGGTGGGAATAACAAGAACCGATTTTGATTTATCCGCAGAAAAAAATATAACAATACAACCGACATCTATCTTTATGGGTTCGATTATCTCTACAAATGATGACCATTCGTTGAAGAGAAATTGTAAACCAGATTTAAAGTCGGGTAGTATGTGTAATTTGATTGCGGGTCCCGGTCAAATACAAGGTATCCGACAAACAATTAAAACTGACGTTAATGGTCGACCTGTTTTAGAAGTTGCTAATTTAGAAGAGGGGGGTCAAGTTATTGATGACAATGGAACTTGGATGTTCGATGTACCGATGAATTTAGATTATGTGGTAACTAATGAATTTGGTGAACAGGTTATATCAAAAGACCCTAAAAAAGGTATCCCAACTAAGGGAAAGTATAGGTTTAAGATAATGTGGAATCAGCCTACCGATTTAGGTGCGAGAGTAAAACGGGCTAATTTTTTAGTTCCAAATATTAAAGAATATGGTTGGACTAGTCCGTCAGGTGTTGACCCATTAACAGGGAAACCAACGGCTAGTCGAGGTAAGTTCGGTAATCTTGACAACCCTTGTGATTATGATAGTAGTGTACCATCAACACCAAACGGTCGAGCAGCTAAAGCATCATATGCTTTTAGTTTAGATTGGAGTGATTATGGTCAAGTAAATACTTTAGGTAATTTAACACCGTTAGGTGAGTCAATGGTCTTGGAAGCAATTAATTGTCAAGATAGATTTTTTGAAATGCAATACAATAAAGTATATACGGTATCTCAATTAATTAGTGAGTATCGTAAAGGTATAGCAAATAATCGAATATTAAGTATTAAAAATATATTAGATGATACTTGTGAATCAACTAATAATAAGTTTCCATCAAACGATGGTATGTATAGAATTGATATAATCTTTATATTATTTCAAGTTTTGATGTTAATAGCTTACGCTATTTTATTTATTGTAATATTTTTATACCATTTATTTATTTGGGTTTTATGTAAAATAATTAAACCAATTGTTGGTGTGTTAAAAGACTTTTGGTGTTGGTTAAAAGATGTTGGGTTTTCAAATAGTTTTTTTAGTTGGCATCCTTTTAGAGGGTTTGCTGGTGATAGATGTAACAAATTCACCAAAAAATATAAAGATTTGGAGGATAAGTGTAAGAATACCTCGTTAAAATTACCGAACTTAACCTATCCTGATTGTGAATTATGTTCTTGTGAACCTGAAGAACCAAAAACAACACCACCAGACCCAACTGACCCGATTCAAATTCCTAATTCATCAAATGCTGATATTTTAATAGTTGGTTCGTTTAATGGTCCGTTTGATAGAGTTGATGGTCAAGGGGGTACTTTTATGTCACCTAAATCAAATGACCCGTTGTTTATTTCGGGTGTTCAACCGGCTAACGGTGGATTAATTAATTTAAAAGGTGTGCCAACTGATACACCGAGTTATGCTGATGGTGATGGTTATAGAACATTTAGTAGTGATTTACCTTGGCATGAACGTTTTAATTTATTTAACACTAAGGCAAAATACTTTGATGATAGTGATGATAATCCAGGTGGTAATGTTAATAGAATTGCGGTTAGATATAATACTGATTTAAACGGTGGTCCGTTAACTTCGTTAGGTCTATCTGGTTTATATCACTTTGACAATGTGATTGCGGTTATTATTGATGAAAATGATGAGAGTACCTTTAATGAGGGGGATATGTTTACAAACGTTGACCCAGGTAAAACAAAAGATATAAATTTAACAAAAGTATCACCTTCAAATACTTTTGGAACAAATAGTATTACGGGTTCAACACTTGGAATTCCTTATAATGGTGACCCAAAAGTTAATGTTAGAAATGTGGTTGTTAATTATGCACATCCTGATGGTGTGACAGGTAATATATCAACAACATATACAATAACAGGTAATTCTGAAACAACGTTTCATAAATTCCCGATGGATATTGAGTATATGCAAGTGATTCATAAGGTCAAATTAAATGATTATGTAACCGCAGTTGAATCATTATTACCTGATTTACCTAATTCATTTTATAGTAGAGTCATCAATGCTGGATATTCTATGGTGGTTACTAATGCTACTACGGGATTTGAAGCAATTGGTTTATCTAATTATAGGTATTATAATAGTTTTAGAGGTACAGGTCTTCAAACTAATGGTTCAAATTGTACCACAATAGGTGAGGGGTCTTGTTTGGGTTATATTCGACAATATTTTCCGAATTCTGAAAATTTAAGGATTTTATTTTTTGTTAGAGGTGTTGACCCTAACTCACCAAAAACAAGTATCTCATATGATTTAAGTCGACTTTATGGTAAAAATTCTTGGGGTAAAAAAATTGTTACACTACCTAACGCAAGAATGAATATACCTATACAAGGTAAATTTAGATGTGTTAGACACTTAATTACTGATAGTAATCTTAATGATACTTATGCTGGTGTACCTTTATTCCATGATTCTTTTATGTGGAAACCGTCAAATTATTCACCTCAAATAGGACCTGCTAAAGACCCGACCACAATTCAGTTTGATGCTAATGGTGATGAGATACCGGAAAGTGGTCAACCATATAGTGTGACAACATTAGACCCTGATTATAGACCTGAAGGTTGGTGTAAATTTAATTCATTTATAACTGATAATCATCAATATTATTCATACATTGATGAAAATTGGGGTTTTCCATCAGATAATTTAAATTTATTTGGTCTTCAGGGGTATATTGGGATTCATAACCCAATAAGTAATGGTGGTCTTAGAATATCTGTTGATGTATCTAAAGTTAGGTCAGGGTTGTCTAATACGTATGGTTGTTATTGGGCTCCACAAACTGGTTTCAATTCAGGACCGAGTGATTGTTGGACATATTATTTATCGGGTATGTATTGGCCATATGCTAACGATAGAACATCAGATAATGGTTCTTGTTTAACTCAATCACCAATTGATAAAAAAAATAAAGGTTATTTTCCGAATGAAAGTGTTGAAGGTGGTAATATTGCGTTATTAAGTAATAACAATTTAAATATTAATATTGATAATGCTCTTTGTGATAATATGGTTCCTGTTATCAATTTTACTCGTACTAATTTAACTGCTGAAAAAGATGTCTTATTTAGGTCAGGTTATTACAGTTATACTTATAAATCAATTATTCCTCAAAATTTAAATATTGTGTTAGGTTCTAGTGAACATCAAATCGTGATGAGGAGTGATAGATTACCATCATCATCATTTGAAGAACGAAATAACGCACCGTACAATAATATGAGTTATACATTGATGGGTAATAATAACTTTAGTTATTATAAAATTAGTGATGATGGTTCGGTTCAGTCATTAGAGGGTGTTGGTAGTACTTCAGGTGTTGGTGCAGGTGCTGATAGTACGGCAACGAACGCTGAGGTTGATTGTGGTGGTGATATTTTAAGTACGTTCAGTTGTGAAGGTTTAATACCTTTAGATTGTTATTACATTAATAATGACGGTAATTTTAGTTTTCACCCAAAACCAACAGGACCAATACCAGCGTCGGGACCTGGTAGTTGTTGGGGTAATAGATTACCTTCAGGTAGTAATAGTGAGTATGGTACACAACCTGAACCAATATTTAATTCCGCTTGTTATATTTTAGGTACGGTTCCTTTTGAAACTTTATCATTAGATTATAGATTATTACAAGAATGGAGAGCTAGAATGGTGGTAACATTTGCGGCTTGTAGAAATGTGTTTTCACACTCATTTACTAACAATTGGATTAACGGTACATTATATGCTTTCTCGTTTATTAATTCAAGAAGATTTACAAGTCCAACGGACCCAGACCCTAAAAAACGTAATAAACCATATAATTGTTTATGTAAGAATAATATCTATTTTAATAATGAAACTAATAATTTCTATTATAGAAGTAGTCCTTATAATTCAACTGATAATAGTTTTCTTGGCAGAAAAAATCCTGTAAATTGGTTAACAGGGAATCCATTTGGGGGTAATAAGAAAAATTTAATGTTTCCAACAACTATAATGGATTTAGGTCCAAGGGATGTTTTCACGCAAGAAATTGTCTTTTCTAATGATTATGATGGTTATGTTATGAAGAATTTAGAAGCCACAACATTTAAAGATGTTAGTGATTTATTAAACACCTTTATAATATCTCGTTTTATTAATAGAACGTTATTAGATAAGATTTTATCGGCACTTGGTGTTAGTGCGGTTCTTAAATATTTTAGTCGTAAAAATTTAAAAATTGATGGTGACTACGCACAAATGGTATCAATTAATTCTGAATTAGGTACTTTAGGGTTTAGTGATGAAAATTATAATAGTTGTACGGATATTATGTATAATGGTGGTGATTCTAGTGATGGTGTGTTTGGTATTTATTTTTCATCTAACACTCAAGTTAGAGACTATGTTACACCTAAAAGAACTATTATAACTGAGGATAGTACAATAAATAATAGTGATTGTGCTTTTGAATTTTTTAAAGTTAATACACAAGTGGTTCCTTATTATCAATGGTTTATTAAACCTAATTATAATGATAATAAAGAATATGATTCATCAAAACCATTATATCCTTTAGAAACTAATGCTTGGGGTAAACCTTATGATACTATTTTTGGTAGTCAATTAAATGATTGGTCAACAGAACCATATTCGGGTACAACATTTTTTAGTTATGGGTATCAAAATCTTGATAGATTATTGAAAACCTCAAGATATTTTAGAACTAATGGTGGTGGATTATTAACAAAATATTATCGAGGAAATATTTATTCAGTGGACAATTCAACACCGCCGGTTCAATCTTCAAATGTTACATATTGGGATAAAAATAGTTCAGGTTTAAATGTCCCACAAGCGGAAAGGATTGTGAATACAGGAGCTCCGTTTTATTTTTATTTTGGTTTGTATCAAGGAAAATCAGCTTTTGATAGATTTACTAAAAAATGGATTGATAGTGAAATATTAACAGATTAAAAGAATAATGGGAAATAATAAAGAAATAAGAATAGTTTTAAGTACATTAAGGTATAAATCAGCACCTGAATTATCATCAGCAATTCAAGTACCATTGGTTCAAAATGTTAAAGAACTTGTTGAATATGATAGGTCGGCTAATGTTAGTTTGGCTCAGGTGTTTGATGACGAGCGTCAAAAATCAACTGTATTTAGACCAACGGGTAAGTTTTCAATACTGTTTAATAATGCTTATACCGGTAAAACAAATTATGAACCATTTGAAAATAATTTATATTATGTTGATGTTAAAGAATTGGCTAAACAACAATGTTTAAGTGACCCCAATTCTGTTTGGTGGAAAGGATTTCCACAATATAATGAGTTTGATTTTATTAGAAATGATTATAATGTACCTGGTTATACAATACCGCCAAATAATCATTTAGATTTCATAACTAAAAGTGCTAGTACGTACAATTGGAATCATTTTTTAAGTTATCCATATAATAATAACTACAATAAAAACATGGTCTGTACTAATTCTGATGGTGTTTTTACTTGGAAATCGGGTGATGGAATTCCATTTAATATTACTAATATTATAGATAGTGGTAATAACATTGTTAGTTTCAAGTGTCCAATTAAACATGGGTTAAATGAAGGTGAATACGTTAAACTTAGTTTTAGTTATTTAGGTGATAGTTACTTCGAAGTGTATTCGTTAGGTGATGGTACAATAGGAAGTGATGAATATGTCTTCAACATATTCAATTATGGGTTTACAGGTAATGTATTTTATAATGGTCAAAAAGGTACGTTTAAACGAGTAATTGATATTAACAACCCAATTGATACGACATCTGAGTATTATGTAAAAGAATTAAAGTTACTAACAAATCCTGAAGATGCGGTTTTAATTAAATCGGGGTTTGAACAAAATGTTTTTGGTAAAACAAAAAAATATGAAAGTAGTGGTTTTACACCTAATAAAATAGAAAGAGTATCGGTAAAAGAAGGGTCACAATCATATACTTTAACATTTAATAAAGATATTGATTTAAAACCACTAAGGGATAATCAAAAAAGACCTGTTACTGAATTATTTTTTAATGTGATATGGAAAGGATATTTTGGGTGGACTTTAAACGATGGTTATAAGTTAAAACAAGGGTATGAGTTTAATTTACCGTTAGTCAATAATAAACCTGATAGTTGGTGGGATAAAACAAACGTTAAGTCATCTACAAATTTTAGTATTGGTTCATATGTTAAATCGTCAAATAATGTTGGTTATAGGTTTAATTATGTAAACTCATTAAAAAAAGATGATGTTATTGATGGTGACTTATGTGAGTGGAATAATTTTGACCAAACTGAAAGAACAATTTCAGTCTTGTATCATAAGTTTGTGTATAATAACAATGTTTTTGATATTAAAGAAAATAACACGCAAAATTATAATAATATGTTGGGGTATTATTACCAACCAAATTATAAAATGACTGTTAGAGTTTTCTCGGATTATATTGAGGATGGGGGTGTGAATACGGGTAATTTACCTGATTATTCGTATTACTCAACATATAGTGATTCATTTATTTGGAGGGATATCTATTCGTATGGTTTTATTGACCAAGATGGTAGAGGTGTTAATTACCCGTTTTTAAATGGTAAACATTATCCTTATAGAAATTATGTGTTTAGAATAATACCCGAAGGAACTAATTTTATTAGTGATAATTTAATAGAAGACCCAACAATAGACAATTGTGAATAAATATAGATTTAATATACCTGAGAATGACGGTTATATCAATATACCGTTAGAGATTAAATGGGACTTCCAAGGGAGGGATGAAAGTATTGAATTATATGAGGAAGATGTTATTAAACAAATAATTGGGGGACCTAGAGATTATGAAATCACTAGATTTTCTCACGATTTCCATACAAATAACACCAAGACTGACATAACATATGAATTTAATTTTTTTGATAACAATCCTGGTACGGGGAGTGATATTTTAGTTGCAACATCAACTGATTGGTCATCAACTTATCTTAATGAGGGGTTTACATCTAGTCAGATATATTATTATGAGAATCCTTTTACAAAATCATTCTTTAAGTTGGATTTTTATGATAGTAATGATAGTACAAATCAAACGTTATTTTTTACAATTATTATACCGACACAACAAGGTGGTACTGAAACAGCAAGTATTTCACCTTTAATACCTGATGTTGAGATAAAACGACCTGTATTTAAACTTGATTTTGTTGGTGATAAAGAAGGTTTCTTTATCTATTGGGTACGAGATAAAAATACGATTGATATTTCAACTTTTTATATGAGTGCGAAATTTTTTAATGCACGAGTTGGTGGGTTTATGAGAATGATGACGACACCACAATCTAATCTACCAAATAAATTTTTATTTGATGATAGAAAATACTTTTACTATAAAGTGGTTCTTGACTATGATAAATATACGTATTCGATATATGACACTACTGATGTAAGAGTTGGAACTACTAGTTCCATAAAATGGTATGAATACGTTAACCAACCTTAAAAATGGAAGAAAGAATATTTCATTATAGAATATCACCTGAAGTAATTAAAAATGATTTATTTTTAGTTAATTATACGGGTAATAGTGACACAACAAATGCTGAATATGTATATTGTTGTGATATATACACGAGTGCCGTAACTAAATATTTTTCAGGTCAGACTTATGTGTATTCCTCAATGACAGAGATTTTATCGGGAGGAACAAATGGTTCTTCATTACTTACTGGGTTAACAATTCCGATTTTTATAACTGAAAATACTACTGATATCGGAATTTATTCGGTGTTTGATGGGATGGTGTTACAACAGGAGACTATGACTAACTTCTTATTTTCGTCAACAACAACAAATCCTAACACATATTATTTTTATAATACATCTGATACTGAATTTAAAAAGTATTTATCGTTTTCCGATTATAAAGTTGATTGGGGTGATGGGTCCCCACCAACAACGGTAAATAGTGTTTTACCGAATAATTACTCACACACATATACACAAAATGGTCAATTCACAATAACTATGTCAGGGATGAGTCCTTGGGGTGTGAATTTAATTAAAAAAGATGTGTATGTTCCTTATACTGATGTTGCAATAACAAATCCTAAAGGAACTGCGTATTTTGTTCCTTCAGGAGGTAGTTGGTCGGGGACACCACTAAGTTATGATTATATTTTTAGTGGTGATTCGATATGTGATGTTGAATTACAAACAAGTGGTAATTTTACAACAATACCTTTTAAAGTTACGGGTTATACTAAATCAACCATGAATGATTTAGAGGTATACGGTAGTAAATACAATCCATCATTGTATGATGGTAGATTTAAAATAGGTATTCAAATAACTGCTGATACAAATACTGTTGGGACTTTTTGGGGTCCATCTAGTGATGGTCTGTATACTGCCTACACAATTAACGATATAAATTATTTCGATTATTTTGATGGGACTACGGTGTTTGTTGTTGAATCATCAGGTGTTACTTCAGATATGATAGTTTGTTCAGGGATAACTAAAAATGAGTTATTACTTAATGTTATTGATGAACCTGTTACGCAGTCGGATATATTTATCGAAAGGGGTAAACAATCTGGACTTGAAGGATTAATGAGGTTGGGTGAAGTGGACAATGTGGGTGACCTTGAAAAATATGGTTATGGTTATTTTAAGGTAAACAATATACAATAAAAATATATCAATGATATTTATTGTTATGGTTACTAATAAATTTACGGATGATGAAATTTTAAAAATAAAGGGATGTTACATTCAAGGGTTAAGTTGTGTTGAGATTGGTAAAATATATGGAATTAGTAAAACACCAATAAATAAATTGTTAAAAGAATTAGGTGTTTTAAGGAAATCGAAAAGTAATGGTAAAAAAATTATTTTAAGTGAGGAACAAAAAAATAAAATAAAGGAAATGTACTGTGATGGATTAAAAAGTGCTAATGAAATATCGGTTGAACTTAATTTAACTAAATCTTTTATTGATAAGTATTTAAGTACGGTAAATTTTAGAAGGACTAAAAGTGAGGCGATGAGAGTGATAAAAACGGGTAAAAAACTATCGGATAAGGTTAAACAAAACATGAAAATTGGGCAACAAAAATTTGCAAAAAGTGGTAATAGACAACAAACAGGTGGGGTTTGTAAACGATTTGTTGTAAATGGTTTAACATGTAATGGTACTTACGAAAAATACTATATTGAAAAGTTAATTGATATGGGTGAAGTTTTACCAAATGAAGGGGGTTCAGTTATAACACCATATGGTGTTTATTATCCGGATTTTAAAATCAATGATACATTTATTGAGATTAAATCTGATTACACATTTGATGTGTTAATTGGTAAAATTAAAAGTCGTTTTAATGGTGATTTTGAAACTAAACAATTACATAAAATAAAATGGGTAAATGAAAATATTGGTAATGTTGATATTATAGTTGTTGACAAGAAAAATAATAAATTAATTAAAAAAGAAATTTAATGGCAACTGGCGTTTATGGAACAATAAGACCGGCTGACGTATCACCTGAAGATGTTGAGATAATTTTAAATTATACACCATCAAGAGATGAAACTGATAATTTTGTATTAACTAAGTTAGATTCAACTGCGGTATTAAGACCTTATTTTCATAATGATGAAACGGGTGGTAATAATAGTGTTGAAATTTTAGGTGGATTATACAATTTAAGATTACCGGCAGAACAGTTTAATAAAATAGGTATTTACACTTTATTTATTAGACCTGCAGAAATAAGAACAACTATTTTAGATTGTGGTGTCTTGTCGGCATTACCTAATGTTAGAGGTATTATTTTTGATTTAAATCAAGTTCCGAGTCAGTTTAGAAATAAATTTGTCACACAGGGATTAGTTGGGTTTAGAGTTGAATATTTAAATTCTGATGGTACTAAAATACCTAATTTTTTTAGGTTAATTACCTCATCGTTTTATTGTGAACCGGTGATTGAAAATTTAACAAATACGTCTCAAAAATCTATACGTTACAGATATACTGATACGGTAACTAATATAATGTTTTGTACTTTATCACCATCAACTTCACCAACTAATAGACCAACATCAATACCCTATATTGGTCAGCC
>Ga0172367_10006759_pt1 | contig 13361 bp, 17 predicted proteins | sample Lak10m_FD_114542 | JGI IMG/M metagenome (GOLD analysis project Ga0172367, IMG submission 114542) | Freshwater microbial communities from Kabuno Bay, South-Kivu, Congo - kab_022012_10m | ecosystem: Environmental > Aquatic > Freshwater > Lake | place: Democratic Republic of the Congo: South-Kivu...
TAAAGCGGCTCTATGAAGTTCGCGACTTAAATCTTCTTCAGACAAACTGAACCGGCTTTCAAAGTATTGAAGGGGCGTTTGATCCATAGGCAGCAGCACGATTTCCTGGTCCAGAAAAGCGGTCTTTGCAGTAGGCGCTGAGCGGACGCTCCCTTCATCCAAGGAAATGATTCCAGCAATGGCCTTCAGAAGCGTCGTTTTTCCGCACCCATTCGGGCCTGTGACAAGAATCCTGTCTCCTTTGCAGATGCTTTTGCGGAGGTCTGAAAACAAGACTTTGCTTCCATATGCCTTGCCAGCATGATCCAGTTCGATTGCTATAGAAGAAGCCAAGGGCGATACAGCGAATTTGAGGCCCTTGATACTTTTCAGCTTCGGGTGGGAAAGAAGATCGGTTTCGATTTCCTCAAGGCGCGCTTTCATGGCGTCGAGCTTATGCTGGAGAGATTTCTGATGCTTCTCCCCTCTTTTATCATAGGCCATGATGTTGCGATCCTTCGGGGAGACAGCTTTGCTTTTTGAAAAGGTGACTGCTTTGATTTTTTGCTTCAAACTTGCTCTTTCTTCTTGCTGGGTCTCAAAGGCTTTTATTTGCCTTTCGAGCATCCTTTCCTGCTCTGCGAGATAGAAATCATAGCTTCCTCCGTAGCAGGCAAGCTTTCCGTTTTTGATTTCGACGAGCTGGTTGCAGACAGTATTTAGGAACTTGCGGTCATGGGAGACAATTACAGAGGCCCCTCCCCTCTGCTTTAAAGAAGCTTCCAGCCATTCAAGCATCTCTTGGTCAAGATGATTTGTAGGCTCGTCCAAAAGAAGGAGGTCTGGATTTTCGATTAATGCTTTGGCAAGGGCGGCGCGCACCCGCTGTCCGCTGCTTAAACTAGACATAGGAAGGTCCAGCAAGCTGCTTTCCATCTTTAATCCGCGGAGCACTTGTTCGATGGGGATCCGACGGTATCCGCCAAGCTGTTCGTATTTTTCATGCAGCTCGGCCCATTCGGCCAAACGGCTGGGATCTTCGAGGAAAGAAGCCATTTCTCTTTCTAAATCTGCAAGAGAGTCGCTTTCTATGAAGTCCCGAACGAGAGCAGAAGGATTAGATAGAACGATTTCCTGAGGGAGGAATCCAATGGAGAGGCCGGATGCTCTCCTGAAATTTCCGGAACCGGGCTGCAATGTTCCAGCTAAAAGCTGAAGCAGAGTTGTTTTTCCTGCGCCGTTTTCTCCGATTAGAGCAAAAAGCTCGCCTTCATTAATAGAAAGGGAGACGTCTTCGAAAAGAGGAAAAGCGCCGAAAGATTTAAATAGATGCGAAAATTGTATGAGGAGCCGAGACATAAGTTTGATCCTTGGGTTGTAGTTAACAGATTGGATTCAAACTTAAATTCTCACTGGACGCAGCTCCCTAAATAAATTAATATAATTCCATTTTACCACATATTTCGGTCAATTTCAAGGAACAACTTTGCCCTAACAGGAATTTTCGCTCATTGGTTGTTGCTTTTTATTTGCATAACCTTTACAATCAATGCTTGTAACTTAAAAATTGTAACAAAAAGAATAAAAATGAACAGCATACACAGTTTAGTAAGAGTATCGGACGATACCCTTTTTCAAGGAATATTGCATGCGTCGGACGATTTGTATACAAAACCTGTAGCTATGGTTGCGGTCGGTTTGTCCGATGGCGCCCTACGTATATGTGCAAACACACTCGATCCCGCTTATTCTCCATTCCTAGCTGGACGAAACATTATTAAAAATAATTACTCAACAGGAATAGCAGGTGTGGCTAAAGATGTAATGGGAGTGACGGTAATGGCAAGTTCAGTTGTTTTAGAACCGTCACGTGTAGCGGTAGCAGTAACTGCATTTTGTGGTAGTGTGGCTCTGGGCGCGGTAGCGACGTACCTGATTGGAATCCCGATGACGATTGAAGAATTCATAAGAGGGTGAATTTAAACAAACGGAGCCAAATTGACTCTGTTAAATTCCTGTGAAACTTTTCGACCTTTTCTTTAAATTCATCCAAAATATTCCTTAGCGTACGTTTTCGTTCCATTGGACTTCAAACCCTAAATCCTTCCAGCACATAGCTGTAGCTGAGATTTGAATGAGGTTTCAACTTTGATAATCCCCAATCAGTTTTTAACTGCTCAATGCTGTGAGGAAGTCCGGATAGCCAGCTTTCTCCCCTGCTTCCATAGATTTTAACGATGTTGATTTTCAGCTTTTCCATGGACATCCTTAGGAAGCAAGATCCGGCCCCGTTTTAAAAAACGAGACATTTTTAGCAACGATTGATTCAGGGATGATATTTATCATAGCATCCAGTGGATTGACAACATTTGCAACGAACCAAGGATTCCAGTTCTTCCTGTCTTCGCCTAGGTATTTAGACACAAAGCGCATGAGGCGTTCTTTATCCAATTCCTCAAGGGCTGCAGTTCCGCGGATGCCCACATGTTTGAGAATCCCTTTTTCCAAATCGTATTCTACGATGCCTGCAGCGCATCTCGGTTCCATGCGCAGTCTTTTGACAAAGCTATCCCCTTCCGTTCCGAAAATCCAAAGAGAGGATTCTTCCCATAGGAACCAAACCGGGGAATCTCTGGGAATCCCCTTTTCAACAGTTGATAAATGAGCTATCAATGGCTTGCGGAGCACTTCATCGATTTCGAAATCCTTTTGTGCAAACATCATGCCTCCGGTCCGGCTGCAAGCGATTCAAGGTGCCGGCGGCTAAATTTGTAAAGCTTGGAGTTCTTTGATTCCCAAGTTCCTCTTTTAACAGTGAAGCCAACCGCAGCGACCGCGCGGCTTAAACGCAAAAGAGGCATCATCGGCTTATAGTCAGGAACTTTCCGAATGGAGGAATACCCTTTCAGGAAAGAATCCTTGCAACTTTCGGACCATTCGCCAAATTCCAAAGGGCAGAAATCATCTTCGGCGAACCCTCCTCTGCCAGAAGACCAGTCGATGATCCCCCTCACTTTTCCGTTTGAGACGATGATATTTCCTGGGCGGAAATCTCGATGTATGACGCAAGGGCCATCAGCGGAAAGAAGAAGGTTGATGTCTTTGTCGAAAAGGCGTCTGCATGTTTCAAGAAGGCTTTGAGGCAGATGGCCTTTGCATTCTTCAAGCCCCTCTTCGAATTTCATGGTAAAAGGAATTCGAGGGTCGCTGCTCAAATGGGATGGATCTGTCAGGTCTCCATAGCCTTCGGCATGTTCGAGATGGATTCGGGCAAGAAGCGAACCCACTTCCCAGGATAGAGCGCTGGTAACGGCTTCCGATTTAAGAAGATCGCCTTGTACGCATTCCATCAAAATAGCAGCATCCAGTCCTGCTTCTGGTTCTATAAGCTGGAGGATCTTCGGCACAGGAATCTTGCCGTCAAAACTGCTCAAAAAATAAGACTCTCTTAAGAAATCTCCCTTTCGAGAGCAGACCTTCAAAATCAAATCGGGGCTTTCAGATTGCGAGATCTTGAATACTGCAGCCACCATCGCATCTTCATGATCGATGTATGTAAAAGTGGCGTTTGGAAGATTAAGCTTCCGTCGGTACAACTCAGGTGAGATCATTCATTACCCGTTTCCTTAAGGCTTAATTCATTATGCGACGCTACTCTTTTTCGTAAGAGATAGCAGAAAAGGCGTCCCAAAAATAATCCCGTACACACACCTGAAACCGATAGCATTAAAACTTTAAAAGTTATGTCTTGTGCCTTGTCCGGATTCGTCGCTAAAGAATAGCCAAAGTAATACTTTGCTGAAAAAATAATTAAAATAAGAATCAGAGTAGCCCAGCTTCCCGGAAGCTTTACAAGCCCATTTCTCTTGTCAAATTGAAGATCCAGATTTTTCACGAGCATCCAGCCGCCAATTATTCCACACAACAAGGAGAAGAAATAGAAGCTTAAGTGGAAAGAATAGGGAGGGACAGAGGTAATCAAGGTCTTGATGGACATCACAAGCAATACTGACGGAAGGATGAAGAGTCTTTTCAAAGAAACAATGTTCGTCTTTGTAGCATCATATCCGACTTTCATTAGGTAGAAAAATATAAGAAAGACCCACCAAGGGGTGGAAGTTAATGCCTGCCAGATAGTATTCATGGCTTAATTTCCTTTTTCATATGATAGCCAATTGGCCTTTCATCTTCAAAATAGGAGTGCTCAATCTCGTATCCCATACGAACATAAAGCGAAAAAGCCGCCGTATTATGAGCAAATACATAAAGTTTAATGGTTTGCACTCCTTTATTAGTTAAAGTCTCCTCGAGAATCTGTAATGATTTTATCCCCAATCCCTGTCCTCGATAAGTTTCGTCTAGATAAATGGACTCTAAAAAAGCGACTTGATTGTTCAAAGAATATACAAGGTAGCCATATTGGGGCCCGCTGTCATTGGAAATGATGAAATAGTAATTGGGGTCCTTGATTTCCTGGATCTCGTCTGCTCCTGCTTTTTTTGCAGTATTTAGGTCTTCAAAAAGACCGGCTTTAAAAAGCTCTTTGCCATAAAAATCAATAAGATGGTCTTGAATTTCGCAGGCTTCCTGAGATGTAGTCTGTTTGAAGAAAACGGAGGAAGTTTCTGAGGCATCTAGATGAAGTAAACACGAGATAAATAAAATTGAAAATAGTGATTTCACTATGTTACCTCAATTTTGGTCTTGAGGACCCTGTAGTTTTGAATCCAGTGAGCAGCTTCTTTAATCATCCATTTTCCAAATCCTTCAAGAAAGATAGTTAGATGATCTTTCGAAGATATGGGATGAGCAGCAAGCAGCAAGGCTTGCTGCATGTGCGTCGTTTCAGCGGGATAATATTTGCAAAATGTTTCACAACATAGATCTAAATCGCGGGTGTGGCGATTTTCTTGAAGCATAACAAGACTAAATCCGGTGCGGATGATGTTTTTCATGATTCTCTTGCACCAGTAAATGATATTGTCCGAGGATGCATCCTGCTCTATTTCAAGAAGAGCTTCTTCAATATCAGGTGCGATTTGTATGATGTCATCATAGGCGATGTCAATACTTGGTGGAAAATTAGCGATTTGGGTACCTAGATTTTCACCATGAAGGCATATGCTATGTGTTTTAATGATAAAAGCAGCTACAGAAAACCGATTCGGTGCGTGCGGGAAAACATAAGACCATGGCCAGATTTCCGTTTGAATGTCTGAAATACAATTATGTTGGTAAAGCAGCTTTTGTTTATTTAAATCAATTGTATAAGGCTCAGAATGTGTTTCATCAATTTCCTGCACAGCAAAAATATCGAGATCGGATTTGCCTGGTTCAGCCAGTCCTCGAGAAACAGATCCTGTCAGGTAGATGCTATGTATACGGGGCAAGTTTAGAGCTAAAATGGCATCAGTCACCTCTTTGAGAAGAGGTTTGAAAACATCTTGTATAACTTCTATTGAGGAGTCATTTAAAATGAATCCTTCGCGATTCAATTTCCAAAAACGCCCCTTCATCTATTTTTTTCCTTAATGAATGGAGCAATAGCATCTAAAATTTGTTCCACGATTTTCTGCTTGGGAAGAGTTCCGTCGACAATGAGATCTGCATTTTTTTTCTCAGCGATATCTAGGTAAAGAGGCCGAGAGAAATTGCTATAATAATCGAGTTCTTCATTTATTTTTCGGACGTCGGGTGCAGATCCATTGAGATGATCTCTTTGAAGACGTCTGATTAGCGAAATATCAGGAGGGACATCGATAAAAACCAAAAAGTCGATGAATCGACCAGTTTCGTGATGCTCATACCCCAGAGGCGCATCAAAAATAATGATAGAGGATGGGGATAAACCCTCCTCTTTATCGAATTTAAGTTGGCTCTCTTGGCAAAGCGCCTGAAGGGCCTTTACAAGCCCGGGAGACTTCCAGGCTGTATAATCTTTATTCCCATGAAACCACGCTATATAATCTTTGGGCTCTTCGTAATCAGGGAGAGAATCGTAGTCATCCCAGTGAAGAGTAGTAGTCTTAAGCCGCTCAGCGAGGAGTCTTGTGATTTCTGTTTTCCCAGCTCCGGAAACGCCGCATATCCCAATTATTAAGCAAGAGGCCACAGTGATCATGTCTCCCCTTTGAAGGCTTGATAAACAATACCATCCGGATTGGAGGAATAATTGGGAGAATGCTGCACAATTTTTTGAAACCCTGCCTTTTCAAGAAAAAGCTCCATTTCATATGGGTAATACCAAGTCACAAAAAGCTCTTCGTTTTCAGATTCAATACATTTTCCATCGACAAATTTCTCGTAAACGCTTGTCCCTTTATCAACTTGTTTTAAGCGATCTCTTTTGGAATGGCTTGTAATTTTAATGGTGCTTCCATCTTTACCTTGGACTTGACGGATATCAGTATCTTCCGATTTAGTGACGGCTTCCCAAGGAATAAAGGTGTCCAGAAGCAAAAATCCTCCACATTTAAGATGTTTATGAAGGACTTGAAGGACTTGCAGAGCAATTTCTCTGTTAGGAAAGAGTTGGAATGATCCGACCGGAATGATGATTGCATCAAAACGGCAAGGAAGCGAGAGATCGAGTAAATCGCACTGATGAAGAATCGGCTGGAGTTTGAGTTCTAGCGTTTTTTTTCTACAGCTATTTAACATCGCTATAGAATTATCCATTCCTTCGATTTGTAGTCCGCGTTCGAGAAGAGGAATGAGCAAACGGCCAGAACCGCACATAGGTTCGAGAATTGATCCCTTGATCTCATTAAGTAAATTAAAATAAAAATTTACCTCGTCTTCCGGCGCTACAGGCTTATCTATGTCATAAAATTCGGTGCAAAGTTTTTTATAAGCATCAGAAATCATATTTTCTATAAGGTATATGGTTGGTTTTTTTGAAATCATAGCATCAAATAGGGTATAATTTCTACTGTAAAAATTGACAAATACACTTACTCCTAATTGATTACGCTTCATGCCCGCACCTGGTAAATTTAAAGTTTTTTTAATGTAAAAAAACCTTTAGACACGGAATATCGTCAGTGTTTTCGCCCTCCTAAAGTCCTTATGGGAGGGCAGTAAAGATAGCTTGGTTTCGAATACTCTACATTTATTCCTTGGGAGGTCAGAAATTTCAGATACTCTTTGGTCCTTTGAATGTCGGCGATCGCAAACTTTCCTCCTGGCTTTAAAACACGCAGCATCTCTAACAAAGCTCTTTCTCGTCCTTCCTTATCTCCGATATTATGCAAACACAAGCTGGAAATGATCACATCATAGGTGTGACTGGGAAATGGGAGCGCACATACATTTCCAGTGTGCACAGTCACTCTTTCTTTGACTCCCTCTCGATCTGCATTTTCTAGAGTTTTTGCTAATGTATTTCCTGATTGGTCTTTTTCCGACCATAGGTCAATACCGTGTGCTTCTCCATGCGGAAGGTGTTTTGCGGCTTCACAGAGCAAAAGTCCACGCCCACATCCGAGATCGAGCACTTTTTCATTCCCTGTTAACTCCAAATTTCGAATCATTTTTGAAGCGATTTTTGGTTTGGTAACCTTGATGCCATAAAGCATCCAAGAGCCTGTTGTAAATAAAGCCAAAAACATTGAAGTAGCATAGACAAAGCCTATCCAAAACCACAGTGTGTCTTGAATTTTAAAAGAAACGACTGCTATCGCGAAGAAAACTAAAGAAAATAAAAATAGATTCCTGACTACATTTGGGGCGTCAATTCCATAGTCTGCGGTATGCTTATTCATAAGGGGTTAGTTTCTCACAATTGTCTTGGATTTGACGTAACACTTTTAAAAATAAGTTTTTCTCTTCATCAGATATGTTCATAAACGCCAAGCGTTCTACTAATTCATGAATGCTCCAGATTTTAGCAATTGCCTCCTCCCCTTTTTCTGAAAGGGTGAGTTTGTCCTGAGCCTCTACAATAAATTTTTGATCGATAAGCTCTTGGATGAGAGCTTGAGTGTCTGGCTCATTTACCATTCCTGAATCGTGGGCGAGCATAGTCCTGTTCGATGTTTCATCACACTTTAAGATCATGAGAGCAATTGCTTGATCTCCATTTAGCGGGGTTGCGGCTTTCAACTTGGTATCAAAGAGGAGTCGAAGCCACCTTGAGGTGCAATAGAGATCTCTGCCTATTGAATCTCGAATTTTTTTCGTTAACATGGCCAGTACCCACTTGGTTTTAAGTTCATAAAGGCTGATCCCTGAGACGACACCAACATTGAGTGACTCTACCGACCCGCTCATAGGAATTTGGATCCGTAAATCAGCCTCTTTTTCCACCTCTGGACTGACTCCTGCGGCTTCATTGCCAAACACAATTGCCATGGGACTGTCTTTGACTTTGGCAAACGATTGAATCACACTCTTACGAATGGTTGTAACAGCGATTTGGTAGCCTCGTTCTTTGAGCTTAGCAATCGCCTCTTTTCCGCTACGGCATTGGGTAAGATGTGAGGCGAGAATTTTCCCTCTAGAAGCGTCGATTGCTTTTTTGTAGAACCAGTCAAATTCCTCTTTGGTCGCAATGAATTCCTTAACGCCAAAAGCCTCAGCTGTTCTCACTATTGTGCCGATGTTTCCGAAATCTTGCACCCCGTCCAGAACGATCACAAAGTCATCTTTAGGAAAATCGGTTTTTGGAATCTCGACAATGCCAATAAAAGGTATGAGATAAGAGGTGTCCGAGATCTTTTTTAAAATTCCGTCGGAGGCAAAAAAGAGAGGAACTTCCAGCTGTATTAGTCTCTCAAGCATGGGGTGATGAAGCTGTTTATCATGGACAAATACAGAATGTAACCGGCAATGATTTTCAATCGCCCAAACAATTTGTTCTTCTCCCTCAACTAAAAATTTACCGGCAGCAAAGCGCCCCTTCGCATTTTGCAAGGATCTGGCTTTAACTACGGCATCTTCTTTGATTGAAAGGATAGTTTTTGGGTTCATTGGTTCAGATTGCTTGTTTTTCATCTTAAAACCACATGAATCATTAGGTCTGCCATAAAATGAGCAATCATTGCTGTCCACAGTCCTTTAGACCAGTACAGCCAACCAAAAACAATACCGGGAATGCCGTTGAGAAGAAGTATTCTGACAATCTCGAAAGAAGAGGGCGTAATTAATTTAAAAGCTGCGGGCAAATGACCTAATCCAAAAATAACAGCTACGATTACGTTTGTTACCCAAAGAAATAGGAGTCGATTTTGCTTTGCAAAATTGAAAATCTTGCTAAATCCAAAATAGACTAAAGTGAATAAAAATAACCTTAGTAGGACTTCTTCATTAATTGCCCCATAGAGAGAAGCTAGTGAACCGACCCAAAAAGGCGGGTGTATTTTCCCTGTTGCAAGAAGAGAACTTGGGAAAATGGTTTTGTCCAGCAGATAGAGTGTCAGGCCAATAGCTACACCGGGTATCATCCCGAAGAGGATGTTTGTCTTCAGGGTGTTATTGTCAGGAAAAGGTTTTAAATCCGTTTTTGAGAGGAGCTTATAACTTAGAAATAAAATCAAGCCGTAGAGGATTGCCGCTTGTAATGTTCCGAGCAAGAATATCTGCAAAATAGAAGTTGAGGCAGGAAGAATGCCTAAATATTGGATATAGGGAATGACTGACCATGACCCTAAAAGGCAGCAGAGCCACAGGAGAAGAAATGTTTTTTTTGTATCTTTGTTAATGAGAGCTTGCTTCATTTACAGCCTCTGTTCTTGTAGAATTTTGGCGTTCCACTCACCTGTATGATCGATGGAGAAATACGTTAATTGGCAATTATCCATCATCCAGTTATATCTCGTGATTCCCATCCAGCAGCAGATAGCCCAATGAACACCTCCATGAGCGACGATCAGTACAGGTCCTTCTTGGGATAAAGCTTCATTGATACCTTGCTTTGCTTGATTGAGAAAGCATCTTACAGTGTCTGAGCCGGAAATAGGAGCTGCAGGACCCAACGAAGTCATTTCCTGCCAGATTTGCGCCGTGCATTCACCTAGGTTATTGATTTCTAGATGCAAAGAATTATGCAGAGGGGCCAATAGCTCTTTTGTCTCTGTAGCCCTTCGAAGAGGACTGCAACAGACTGTTCGTACAGAGAGCCCTGCAATCAATGAGGAGAGCCTTTTCGCTTGCTTCCTTCCTATGGCATTCAAAGAAATGTCCCCATGATCCGTTTTATCAGGAGAATGATTATGATCTGTTTGTCCGTGACGCACAAAGAAGAAATCCTTTTTCAAAATCATACGAAGCCCCATTCGGAATAGAATTGACCTTGAGTCCATGCCTGAAGAGCAAAAGCATTGTATTCGACAAGTGGAGACGGCAGGTGCTTGAGAGGGAAAAAGGCAATTTCCTTGCATTTCTTTGGTTCTGCATTTATGGGCTTTCCTTCCCACTCTTTGCAGGAGAAAAAAATATCGACATTCATCCGATTTGTTTTGCGGTGCATGATATGTGCAACGCCAAGATTCTCAGAAAAAATGCGAATGCCGAGTTCTTCTTGTGCTTCTCGAATCATAGCCGTTGTGGCAGCCTCACCAGGTTCTACATGGCCTGCAGAAAGGCTCCAATGATGATCGAGATAACCCGTGTTTTGTCGTAGCTGCAGAAGGATTTGGTCCTCTTTTTGCAAGATTAAATAGACATTGACGCTGGCTGTGATGCGCTTTTTTTGAGCATCGGTTGAGCGATATTTTTGTAGGGCTTCAAAAGCACCTTCCATGAGAGGTAAGGCTTCGATCTCTTGTGGGAGAGCCCAGAGATAATTTGGGTGCTCGCTCGATAAGCGCACCTCCGGCTTTTCCTTGAGGGTGACTTGAAAAAGATGGTATACGTAATCGATATGAGGCTTTCGAATATAGAGGGAGTCCATTGCATGAATTTCGGAATTTTCTATGAGAATGCCTGTTTCTTCAAAAAGCTCTCTTTTTGCTGCTTGTTCCGGGGTTTCATCTGCTTCTAACTTGCCAGCAGGAACACCCCATTTGCCAGGTTCTGGCTTGGAAGGAGAGCACTCAAGGAGGAGCAATTGACCGTCAATTTCTAAATAGCAAGCTGCTATTTCAACAGCTGGCTTAAATCCTTGAGGTTTCGTTTCATGTACTTTGGCGTGCATTATTGGCCCTTAATTGTGTTTTTTATCTCTACATTTGACGCAAAGGAAGATTTGCAATTTGTAGATGCCAAGCTGCATCTACAGCTAACAAGAATGTCAAATTATCTCGATCCTTATCTTCGATCCACTCCCCTTGATCTCGCTTTTGTTGTATCTCTTGCCAGTCTGTAATAAAGGATTCTTGTAAAGCTTCAAAACGTTTGACGAGCTCAGGATGTCCCCACTCCTGTGGTAGCTTAGGTTGAGGAGGAGTATAATCTGTATGTTCAAGTAGGGCAGGTAGCAGTCGGTCATATATTCTGTTTTTTCCCTCGAAACAGAAATGCTTCCATTTGAGGATGGCAGTATCTAAATCTGCATATTTCTGGCAGAGCTCTGTTCTCGAATAGTGAGCCATCGGATTATTCATCCGTTCTTGAATATTTCCAATGTCCTGCTGAAGGGAAAGGATGCGTTCTTTAAGACTTTTTGCAAAAGGGAGATATCCAGGATCATCAGTGATAGTCCATTGCTCAAATACATGACAATTGTTTTTCATGTCTTGCTGAAATTTCAAACAGCTGTGCATGTATTTGGATAGTGTTTTCATTTCATTTTGTCCAATTACCAAACGATCTTGAATGGCTTTGGCTACTCGATTGGCAAGAGAAGTAATCGGATCAATGATTTCAGCATTCTCATCGAATACCAAAGGATCATAAATACCTGCTGCTGCTCGTTTTGAAATTGTATCTAACAACATAGACATATTTTAAAACCCTTGTGTTTTAAGGTGATATATAAAAACGGAATTTTTTGGTTCTTCGGAAGAATTGTAGATCCGTTCGCCAAATTCTGTATATTTGCTCATGAATCCCCATGCATTTTCCGCCATTCATCAGCTGTTATGCGATAGAGGACATGACGTCTCAATGAATGGCCCTCTGGAAGCTTTGGATGGTCGAAATCATCAGATTCTTGATGACTCATTCCAATTCTTTCCATTACCGCTATTGAGCGCATATTTTGCACAGCAGTAAAGGAAACAACTTCGTTTAAACCTATTGTTTTAAACCCATAATTTAAAGCTGCTTTAGCTCCTTCAGTCGCATATCCTTTCCCCCAATATTGAATGTCAAGCCTCCAACCTACTTCAACGCAGGGAGTGAAAGCCGCATGAAAATCTTGATAGTGCAGTCCAATAAATCCGATAAATGGAGCTACTCCAGAAACCCCGACAGCCCAAAGTCCATATTTTTTTCCATAAGTTCTTTCTGAATCTTTTCAGCTAGCGAGTCACTTTCTTCTTTTGAAAGTATTGAAGGAAAATATTCCATAACCCTAGGATCGGCATTGATTTTGGCAAAGAGCTCGAGGTCTTCCTCTCTCCATGATCTTAAAATAAGTCTGTCCGTCCGTATAATCGGTGTGTGTTCGATGTTCTGCATAAAGAAATTCCACTGAAAATTTACGAGTGAATCATAGCACGAACCGAGAGGAATTTCAAGAGAAAAAGATTAACAAATACTCTTTACCTTCAGTATACTTATGATTTTTCGAATAAAAGCAATATTTGCAGCCAATTTATGAAAGTCTCCGATCTGAAGAAATTTGCATTGATTGGACTCCCTGGAAGCGGCAAATCCACCTTCGCTTCCAAGATTGGGGGAATTTTAGGTATTCCTGTGCATCATCTGGACAGACATATGTTCGAGCCTGGTGGGAAGAAGAGGGACAAACAGGAATTCATAGAGATTCAAAAGGCTATGCTTAATGAAGAAGCCTGAGTGGTCGAGGGATGTTCGTTTTCGACTTTCGAGATGAGATTCGCCAAAGCGGATGTTTTGATATATTTTCAGTTTTCACGTTTTGTCTGCTTTTTCAGGCTTTTTAAAAGATTGTTCAACTACAAAAAGGACTTCGGGGGCTTAAGAGCAGTTACTTGGGAGATTTTAAAATACACCTGGAATTTCGATAATGAAAAAAAGGCTAGAATTGAAGAACTCAGAAAAAAGTACCCCAAGACTGAGTTTCTCATCTTCAGGGGCCAGAAAGACGCCGACCTGTTTCTCAAATCCTTGGCTTTAAAACCACCTTTTTGAGATAAGCAGCGAAAAAACTCAAAATAGAGCCATTTCTTAACTAGCTTGACAAAGTCACATTAACCAAAAAAAATTTTTAGATTTACTATTGATGTAAATAAAAAATTAATAATATAATCTTAATTTCTAATTTTAAAGGAGTTAAGATGTATTTCACGTTAAAATCA